>JACCDV010507944.1_pt1 | contig 32716 bp, 31 predicted proteins | sample 7446131 | NCBI WGS metagenome assembly JACCDV01 (sample SAMN15323448, study PRJNA562643) | freshwater metagenome | isolation source: river surface water | place: USA:Blue River Watershed | collected 2017-08-17 | reverse complement strand
TGCTCCAATACTAATTGAAGCCCATGACTTTTTAATAAAAAGAGCTTATGATGATAATTTAGCACTTAAAAATCTTATTGCTCTTGAAGATGACTTAAAGAAAAAAATAGATGAAAATGCAGCCGACAAAGAATCAAAAAATACACTAGCTTATGTAAAAAATATACAAGCTGATCCGTTATTACTTTATTCTTTAAAAATGGATATTAATTATTTTACCATGAGCATTATTGATACGGTTATAAATCATAATAATGTCGCCATAACATATGGCATAAAAAAAGAATTTACTAGCCCTAAGGGGCATTATGAAAATAAGCCATGTTTTAATATAGTAAGTTGCAACCAACATCAACTTATTGAAAATCCAATTAATCCTATTGTAACTTTACCAGTAAACTTTTTTGTAAAGGAAGTATTTAAAGATTGTAATTTATTTGAGAATGCTTTTAATATTCAAATATTAAATGAAAAGGAAAAAGAACTGTTTTCATTGATAAGGGAAAAAAGGGTTAATGAAGTAAAATTATTTAGCTCCTCTGACTATAAGGCATCAAATACATACCAAATACTTAAACCAGATGGGAATTATAATGCAGATGATATTAAACAGATGAAATATATATTATGTACTAAGTTTTATTATAGCGGCATTGCCCTTTTAAATGATGGCAGTAGTGACTACCCTTTTTATGCTTTAAAATAGAAAACCCCCTAAAAATTTAGAGGGCTCTTCAATAACCTGTCTATTAATAAAGAGAGATTAATAGAGATTCATATTAATAAATTATAGAGTAATCTCCTAAAAATGTTCTATAATTAATCGCGATTTATAAAACTTAAGATAGAGTAATAATACAAAATCGAAATTAAGCCTTAATTAATAATGATCTACCTACACAAAATACTACCCAAATTTGTTCTTCCTATTATGCTAGTCATAATAGTAATACTAATAGGATTAATCAAGAACAAGAAAAAGCTAATCTATATAGCAATAGGGGTACTATATATCCTATCCACCCCTATATTCTCTAATAACTTCTTTAAACTAGTAGAAGGTAAAGAATACAGAAAGCCAATAAGCGCTATAGATAGTGCTGATGCAATAGTAGTGCTAAGTGGAATGTTGGAGATAAATGAAGTGGGAGATTCAACGTACATAGAATGGGGAGACCCAGATAGGTTTTTTGGAGGGATAACTTTATTTAAAGCAGGTAAGTCTCAAAAGCTAGTATTTACAGGAGGTAAAATGCCATGGGATAAAGCAAAGAAAACAGAGGGAGAAGTGTTAAAGGAATATGCTATTTCAAATGGCATACCTTCTAATAAGATATTTGTAACGAAAGATGTGGAGAACACTGCAGACGAGGCAGTGGCTGTAAAAGAACTAATAAGCCCAAGTAGAAGAATTATACTTGTGACATCGGCTTATCATATGTATAGAGCAAAGAGGCTCTTTGAGAAACAAGGATTGGAAGTGGTTCCTTATAAGGTAGATTATAAAACTAGTAGAAATAATACAACAACTTTAATGGATTTTCTACCAACTGCTGGGAATATAGAATTAACAGAAACTGGAATAAGAGAAATTATTGGAAGAATATTCTATTTAGTTAAAGGTTAGTGACTGACACCCTTACTAAACAAAACATTAGTAAATGTTTTTATTATAATCTCTATATCAAAAAGAAATGACTTCTTATATAGATACTCCTGCTCTAATTGCACCTTTTGAGCAATTGAAATATCATCTCTTCCATTAATCTGTGCCCATCCTGTGATACCAGGTTTTAATTTAGACACACCAGTTGCAACCCTGAAATCCATCAAATCATCTTGATTATATAATGCAGGACGTGGGCCAACAAAAACCATTTCTCCTTTAAGTATATTAATAAGATTAGGTAATTCATCTAAACTAGTTTTCCTAATGAACTTACCTATTTTAAGCAAATATTGATCAGGGTTTGTTAATAAATGAGTAGCAACATTAGGAGTGTTTTTCTTCATACTACGAAACTTATAGATTTTGAAAAAAGTATAATTAATTCCAATTCTTTTTTGAGTAAATAAAATGGGAAAGCCATCTTCAATAAATATAGCTAATGATACAGCAACAAGGACTGGAATTAAAATTATAAAAACGATTAGGGCAAATAAACGATTAAACATTGGAAGAAAATGATTGAAAGGTTTTAAGTAATCCTAATTTTGATGAAATAGGCAAAGGTTTCTCAATTGCTGCCTTTATCTTAGCATTACTAACCACATAACTCTCAGTAAGTTTCTGTAATCTTTCTGAATTAAGTGGTAGTTTTAAGAAATCTCCAAATCGCGCAAAGGTAGTAATAATAGATTTGCTAAGTTTTAGAATTCTTGATTCTTTTCCTTTAGTTTCAGCGATTAACTTAATTATAGTATTGGTAGATAAAGGGTCATCATCGGCTACATTATAAATACCTGATGGTATATTTTCATTCTCAATAAGTTCTTTTATAATAAAACAAAGGTTTTCAATTGAGAGATATGAACGAGCATTTTCGTAAATTCCTAAAGGCCATGGAAAACCTTTTGAAACTAAATTGTATAGTAAATTTAGATTGCCCTTATTACCAGGACCATGAATCATACATGGTCGTAATATATAAACTCTTTTCCCTTCAGGAATTTGTTGAGAAATAATGTATTTCTCAGCTAACAATTTACTCTTTCCGTAATGTGTCAAGGGATTAGGAATTACTTCTTCTAAAAGTATATTTTCAACCTGGTCTGCTACCGCTTTTACTGAACTTAGGGTAATGAATACTTTTGCATCAGATTTTAGAAAAGCATCGAAAACTGTCTTAGTAAATTCAGTATTTACTTGATAATACTCAGAGGAATCAGATATACTTTTCAGGTCATGTGCTTTACCTGCAAGATGTAATACAACTTCTCCTTGTAAATTAACTGGTTCTGTCTTTTTATATAAAACAAATGAAAAATTAGATGAAAAATACGTAATCAAGTTTTTTCCAATAAAACCACTTGAACCTGTAATAAAAATATTTTTCAATTTGTTAATTCAAATAGATTTTTAAAATACGCTTTTGCAAACGTCATTAATTACTTTTGGTTTTCCTAAAGTGTAGTAGTGTAAAACCGGCACACCAGCTGCTTTTAGCTCCTTGCTTTGTTGTATCAACCATTCGGTTCCTACTTGCTCACATGCTTCATCGGTAGTAGCAGCCTGCATTGCATTACGTAAGTCGGCAGGAATATCTACATAAAAAATATTCGGTAAAACAGTTAGCTGCTTTTTATTGGTAATGGGTTTTAAGCCTGGTATAATAGGAACATTAATACCAATACTTCTACAAGCATCAACGTATTCAAAATATTTTATGTTGTCAAAAAACATCTGTGTCATTATATATTGTGCACCTGCATCTACTTTTTCTTTTGCTCTTTGCAAATCCAATTCCATATTCGCCGCTTCAAAATGCTTTTCGGGATACCCCGCAACACCCATACAAAAATTGGTCTTGTTTCCATTTACAATTTCCTTGTCTAAATAATCTCCATTGTTTAAGCCCACCACCTGCTTTAATAAATCTATAGCTTGTTGGTTGCCGTGTGGTTCGGGCACAAAAGTTTTTTGTCCTTTTTCTGCATCTCCTCTTAATACCAACACATTGTCTATTCCTAAAAACTGCAAGTCAATTAAGGCGTCCTCGGTTTCTCTTTTGGAAAAACCTCCGCAAATAATATGCGGCACGGCGTCTACATTATAATGGTTCATAATAGCTGCACAAATCCCAACCGTTCCAGGGCGCTTACGCACGTCTACTTTTTCATCTATGCCCGCTGCGTTTTTGCGCACAAGGGTTTCACTGCGATGGTACGTCACATTTATCCAAGATGGCTTAAATTCCATAAGTGGATCTAAGTGCTCATAAATATAAGAGATGGTTTTTCCTTTTAAAGGGGGTAATACTTCAAATGATACTAAAGTGTCTTTTGCTTTTGCTAAATGTTCGGTTATGTGCATTTTTCAATTAAATTCATAAAAAGCCCCGTAGAAACGGGGCTCGCTTTGTTTATTTATTATAATCCAAAAGTCTTTTTAACTTTGGAGACATAATCTAATTTCTCCCAAGTAAACAATTCTACTTTCATAGTCTTTGTTTTACCATCTGGTGTAGTGAATGTTTTAGTCACTGTTTCGTTCTTACGACCCATGTGGCCATAAGCTGCAGTCTCACTGTACATTGGCGTTCTTAACTTTAATCTTTGCTCGATAAAGTATGGACGCATATCAAAAATACCTTCTACTAATTTACCAATTTGACCATCTGTCATTTTTACTTTTGCAGTACCGTAAGTATTTACGTTGATAGAGGTAGGCTTAGCCACACCAATCGCGTAAGAAACTTGAACCAATACTTCAGAAGCCACACCTGCAGCGACTAAGTTCTTAGCAATATGACGTGTTGCATATGCAGCAGAACGGTCTACCTTACTTGGATCCTTTCCAGAGAAAGCACCACCACCGTGTGCACCTTTACCACCGTAAGTATCAACGATGATCTTACGACCAGTTAAACCAGTGTCACCATGCGGTCCACCAATTACAAACTTACCTGTTGGGTTAATATGGTACTTGATATCCTTGTTAAATAATTTTGCGTATTTCTTATATTTCGCTTGCACTCTTGGGATCAAAATTTCAATGATATCCTTTTTGATCTTCGCTAACATCTTCGCTTCTGAATCAAAATCATCGTGTTGAGTAGATACCACAATCGCGTCAATTCTTACTGGCTCGTTTTTGTCGTTGTACTCCAAAGTCACCTGAGATTTTGCATCAGGACGTAAATATTTAATGGCTTTGTTTTCTCTTCTTAATGCAGCTAATTCAATTAGAATTTTGTGCGCTAAGTCCAAAGCCAATGGCATTAAGTCATCTGTTTCATTGGTAGCATAACCAAACATCATCCCTTGGTCACCAGCACCTTGCTCTTCCTTCTTCTTTTTATCCACCCCTTGGTTGATATCAGCAGATTGTTCGTGGATCGCAGATAATACACCACAGCTATCCGCTTCAAACATATATTCACTCTTAGTGTAACCAATTTTCTTGATCACATTACGTGCAATGGTTTGTACATCTAAATATGCTTTAGATTTTACCTCACCAGCCAATACCACTTGACCTGTTGTTACTAAAGTTTCACAAGCTACTTTTGACTGAGGGTCAAAGGCTAAAAAATTATCGATTAATGCGTCAGAAATCTGATCCGCTACTTTGTCTGGATGTCCTTCAGAAACACTCTCAGATGTAAATAAATAAGGCATATTGTTTTCTTTAGATGGTTGTTGTAAAGTGCAAATATATTAAATAATCCTAATGATTAAATGTATTAAATGTTTTCATTAAACCTACTTTGCTAGTCAAGGGTAATGGCTTGTTAATTGCTTTTTTGATTTTATAGTTAGAAACAACATATGTTTCTGTTAGTTTACTTAATCTTTCTGAATTAATTGGAAAACTAAATAAGTCGCCAAGTCTTGATAATGATTTAATTACCCATTTAGGGATATTCCATACATTTGAATTTTTACCTAGGCTTATAGAAATTAAATCAATTAGTTCGTTTGTAGAAAGTGGCTCATCATCTGCTATATTGTAAATGCCAGATGGAATTTGATTGTTATTAATTAACTCGTTAATAATAAAACAAAGGTTATCAATACTGCAGAATGATCGTTTATTTTCAAAAGCACCAAGTGGCCATGGTAAACCCTTACTAACAATTTTATATAATAAATTCAGGTTACCCTTATTTCCTGGTCCATGAACCATACAAGGTCTTAGTAAATAAACTCTTTTCCCTTGAGGAATTTCTTTACTTAAAATATATTGCTAAGAAAGTAGTTTACTTTTACCATAATGTGTTAATGGAAGAGGACAGCATTCTTCAGTTAAAATATTATCTAATTTATCAGCCGCAGCTTTAACAGAACTTAATGCAATAAAGACTTCTGCATTTGATAGTAGAAAATGGTCATAAATCGTTTTTGTTAATTCGGTATTTACATTATAATATTCCGAATAATTAGAAGTGTTATTAAAATCATGTGCCTTTCCCGCTAAATGCAAAACTACATTTTGATTAATGTTAATTTTTTTACTCTTTGAAAAATTATAAAACTCAAATTCTGAATTAAAATATTGTAATATATTTTTTCCGATAAATCCTGTTGATCCAGTAATGAAAATACTTTTCACTATAAATTTTCAAATAAATTTAAATACTGCGCTACAACTTTTTCCTTAGTGTAGTATTGTTGAATTATATTAATGCCATTCTGGGCTAATTCTTGTTTTTTACTTTCGTTACTTGATAATTCAGTAATTGAATGAACAAATTCTTCATTCCGGTTATTTGAAATCAGTATAGAACAATTCAAAGGTTTTAAGAAATTATATAGAGGTGTATTCTCGCCCGTAATAACTATCATTGGTTTTGAACAAGCCATAATAGTATATACTTTTGAAGGGAAGCCTTCTTGCTCCATTTCTTTACTAATAGAGATAAAGTGTATATCGGCAAATGAATTAATCAAAGGCATTAATTCTCTATCTTGATATGGCAAAACTTTAATATTAGTAAGATTATTTTTTTCAACTTCTTTGATTAAATATTCTTTTTTTACACCTTCTCCAATTATCCAAAATTCAATATTTGTATCAATGAGTTTTTTTGCAGCAAACAATACTGGCTCCCAATCTTGATAAAATCCAATGTTACCTGCATATAATAATCGAACTTTTTGTGGATCTTTTTTAAATGGGCTAGGTAGTTCTACCTCTTTAGATAATGGCTTGTATAATTCTGTATCTACAAAATTGGGTACAATTTTCAGCTTATCTTTTTCATTAAATCTATCAAAAATCTGATCATAGAATTTTTCATCAATCGTAATTACTGCAGATGCATGGTTATAAACATGTTTTTCTAACCACCTTAGTGACTTGATAATTATGCTTGATTTAAGTGCTCCGTTTTTAATTAATAAATCTGGATATATTTCTTGAACATTATATATAAACTTGGCTCTATTCTTTTTTGCAATTAATACTGAAATTAGTCCGATACTTAATGGCGGTGAAGGACTTAATATAAAGTCAACATTTTTGATCGAAAGCCCTATAATTAGTGATAAAAAATGCCAGTATATAAATGATAATATTCTAATAATAGTGCTTTTATATTTCTTTAATGGAACATGAATTACACGAATCCCATCAAAATCACTCTCATAGAATAATCCAAATAATTTTCTGTTTAAAGGTTGCTTTTGTAATGCTGTTTCAATTAAATTATAATGAGGAGTAGTTGTTAATACCACAACCTCATAACCAGAATCTTTAAATCCTAATGCGATGTCATTATATAAGTATGCTGTAGAAACGCAATCTGGACTGAATACTATAGAATGAATTAAAATTTTCTTTGTAATCATTCGCCCCAAACTGTTCTCTTGATATAATCTACATAACTGATGATAATTCTTACCACTTTATCAGAAACGTTTGGCATTGAATAATCAGATACATTTCTAAATGTTCTTTCATCTCCGGTCTTTTGTGATTCGAGCTGCATTAAACCTTGTAAAATTCTCTCAGGATTTAGTCCGACCATCATTACAGAAGCTTCTTCCATCGCTTCTGGACGCTCGTGTGCTTGTCTAATATTTAATGCCGGGAAATTCAAAATTGAAGATTCCTCGGAAATTGTTCCACTATCAGATAACACTGCTTTGGAATATAATTGTAATGCATTATAATCATTAAAACCTAAAGGCTTTAATAACTGAATGTTTTTATGTAAGAAAGTACTTTTTGAATCGATCATTTTTCTAGTTCGAGGGTGTGTACTTACAATTATCGGTAAATCATATTTTTCAGCCACTAAATTTAGACTAGAAACTAAATCCGTAAAATTCGTGTCACTACTTATGTTCTCTTCTCTATGAGCAGATACAACAAAATATTTGTTGCGCTCTAACTGCAAGCGCTCTAAGATATTGGAGGATTTAATTGATGGCAAATAATGATGCAGAACTTCAAACATAGGAGAACCAGTTTTGATTATTCTATCGGCCGACAATCCTTCTCGCAAAAGGTACTCTCTTGCAATATCACTATATGTTAAATTTATATCTGAGATATGATCTACAATTTTTCTATTTGTTTCTTCTGGAACACGTTGGTCAAAACACCTATTGCCAGCCTCCATGTGGAAAATAGGTATATGTCTTTTTTTAGCAGGTATTGCACACAGGCAACTATTCGTATCGCCCAACACCAAAAATGCATCAGGCTTTACGTCTTCTAATAAGGGGTCAATATTAATTAAAATTTTACCAATAGTTTCTGTTGCAGTTGCTCCAGCAGCATTTAAGAAATAGTCAGGTTTACGGATTTGTAGATCGTCAAAAAATATTTGATTTAATTCATAATCATAATTTTGTCCCGTATGAACTATTATATGCTCAATAGCTTTTGAATTATCTAAGGCACTCATTACCCTTGCTAAACGAATAATTTCAGGCCTAGTGCCCACTACAGTCATTACTTTTAAGCGCTGATTCATTGTTTGATATATTTATACTTTTTCAATATAAGTGTCTGGATCATTTGCATCATAAAATTCATTAATCCAAAACATTGTATATAATTCCTCTTCACCTATATTCTTAATATTATGCGTGTGCCAAATAGGCATATCTACATATGCAGGCTCTTCTCCTGACAAATAATAATCAAAAACCTCAGTTGATCCAATTTTTCTTAATTGGATTAGCGCCTTACCTTTAATCACCGAAAACCTTTCTATTTTTCTTGTATGGAAATGATTCCCTCTTGTTACTTCCTTTTTTGTAGTAGAAAAAGAAACCTGTCCTCCGGTTTCTAATCTTACAATTTCTACGAAATTTCCTCTTTCGTCAATATTATTTTTATACTTGATTGGATAGTGTGTATTCAAATTGAAATAAGACCTGAAAGTATTAAAAAGATTAATTTCAAACTGATTATTGAAACTTGGAATTTGTCCATTTTCAAAATACTTATTTTTGAACTTAATTAAGAGTTGTAGTATTTCAGAAACCATATATGCGTCTGTATGGCCAATTGTAACATTATCATTAGTTTCAGTATGGAATAAGTCTATAATTTTCTTAACTAGATCATTTATACAGATAAGGTTAAGCGTTGCATCTATTTCTATTTTCGGGATTTCATTATTAACTAATTGATGGCAAAAGGTAGAAACAACTGAATTGTAATACGGCACTCCAAAAGCACCAAATACGTTTGGTATTATTACTCCATTAAAAGTGGCATTAGACTGACTAGCCCAATTAGTAAATAATTCTCTAGCTGCTTTTTTTGAATTTCCAAATGTGTTATTTCTCACTTCTTGGATAGATGAAGAAAATATAACTTGACCTTCAAACCCTATTCTATTGAAAGATTCTATTAAATTAACTGCTAAACCTACATTAGTATCATAAATAACACTTTCTTCACTATGACGATTAAGCCCAGCTAAATGAACTATAATATCACATTTTGAAACAAATGAATCAAGATTAATAGTTTCATAAAACCAATCTCTTTGGAATTCAATTAATTCAAATTTATCAGAATCTAGTTCTAATGTGCGGCATAAATGCCAACCTATAAAACCATTTGAACCTGTTACCCCAACTTTAATCATAATTAATATGGATATTGTATAGCATCTACTTCACCTAGAATGTCTTTGCGGATAATTGGTAGCTTTAATAATAACTGTTTCATTCCTACTACATCTAAAATTGCAGTATTGTGAGAGTGGTACTCATTCAAATTGGTAATATCTGGCATACCTACCGAAAAATACTGTTCATAGTTTAAATCCCTGTTATCTGCTGGAATTCTATAGTAATCTCCGAGATCTTCAGCTTTTATCATATCTTCTCTATTTACTAGTGTTTCATATAATTTCTCACCATGTCTTGTGCCAATCACCTTTATTTCGCTAGAAGATTTATATAATTCAATTAAAGCCTGAGCTAAAGTACCAACAGTTGCAGAAGGGGCTTTTTGAACAAACAAATCACCTTGATTAGCATGCTCAAAAGCATAAAGAACTAAATCAACTGCGTCTTCTAATGTCATCATAAAGCGTGTCATGTTGGGGTCTGTTAGAGTCAATGCCTTATTTTCTTTTATTTGCTCTATGAATAAAGGTATTACCGAACCTCTTGAAGCCATAACATTCCCATATCTAGTTCCACAAAATATAGTTTTGTTAGAATCCAATATTCTAGATTTTGCTACCATAACTTTTTCCATCAGGGCCTTTGACATACCCATTGCATTAATTGGATATGCAGCTTTATCCGTACTTAGAACAACTACTTTTTTCACATCAAAATCTTGAGCAACAGTTAAAACATTATCTGTTCCAATAATATTTGTCTTAACAGCTTCTAATGGAAAGAATTCACATGATGGAACTTGCTTTAGAGCTGCCGCATGAAAAATATAATCAACACCTTTAATTGCAGGTATAAGACTATCTCGATCACGAACATCTCCTATATAAAATTTTACATTATTGTTTTTAACCCGCTTACGAAGATCATCTTGTTTTTTTTCATCTCTACTGAAAATTCTAATCTCTGTAAAATGATCGTTGTTAAGGAATCGATTTAGTACGGCGTTACCAAAAGAACCAGTTCCACCAGTAATTAAAAGAGTTTTTTTTTCAAATTTCATTTTTATTGTAATCGTTTACTATTTGATTTAAATAATTAAATGTACTATTTGCACATTTCTCCCAAGAAAATTCTTGCACTTTTTTAAAAGATTTGTCTGCTAATTCTGTACCTAAAATTGGAGATTCTATCAGTTGGGAAATCGCAAAATATATTTCATCTATCGATTCTGGATTAAAATACAAACCACAATTTTCTAAAATCTCAGGCATTGGTCCTTTATTCGAACAGGCAATTGGTAAGCCAGAAGCCATTGACTCAAGCAGTATGTTGGGCATATTCTCGCAACTTGATGCAAAAAGTGCTATGTCTGCTGTTTTATAGTAATGATAAAGAAGGTCATACTGAATTGAGCCTAAATATTCAATAATTTTTCCTTTTTTATTTATTTCATCAATTTTCTTATTTAATTTTTTTGAGCTTTCGCCTCTTGGACCGATTAAAATTAAATTTATCTTAAATGAATTTTCAACCAAACGACTCACTGCTTCTACAACATTTATATGATGCTTATATGGATCTACTTTTGAAACATAAATTATATTGTATATTTTATTCTTATTATGTATACTTATTTCTCTTGGTTTTATAAAAAACTTAGCACTAATCCCATGTGGTATTATTTTGTATTTTTCCATTGGAATTGAAATTGATTTCTTAACAATGTCTGAGGCATACTTTGTTAAGAAAATCAAACCATTTGCCTTTTCGAATGTTTTGGATTGAAAATATTTTAGTAAAATGAATTTAAAATATTTAAATCCATAACCAAATCTTAATGATTCATTTTTTTCAAATGGCAGCATATTTCTACACATTGTAACCATTGGCTTAAAATTACTTATATCTGAACCGCCTGGTGAAAATAAAATATTACAATTGTTTTTTTTTAATTCTTTTCTCAAAATTACAACTTTCCAAAATAGTCTAAGTAAGAGGCCTCTTTCTAATAACTTATTTTCTTTTTTTTCAATCCAGCGCTGGTCACAAATTCTACTTAATGTTTTTTTATTACCCCAGATGATAATTTTATTAAATTCATGAATATCTGGATTCGAGTGTCTAATAAGTTCTTCTAAATGTGTGACCCCGCCACCTTCTAATAAATTTGAGGCGTCGATTCCTATAATTAACTCTTTCATTTATTCTTACCTCTGGCAACTAAATGTACAATTTTAAGAATTTCAATATCATCTAAATTTGCCTCTTTAGCCCATTTTAATAAAGTAGATTTATTTTGTGGATTATCATATTCAGGACCCAACCAATCAAACGTATCTAATAATGCCCACTCTTTCAATTGTCTCTCATTTAATGGTAAAATACCACTATAATTTGCAACTGGCACTAATCTCCTTAAGTATACACCTATAAAAGGAACTTTATTTAATATCTCACTTAAACTAAATAAAAAAGGTGTTGTAATTTCTAAAAATCTAAATAGTTTTTTCTTTTCAATTCTCTTTGTAATTGGCCTTAACCAGAATTTGGGTAATAATTTGCTTTTGAAATTTTTTTCATAAAAATCAACACAAAAAGATCCTCCTATTTTTACTTGTTTAGATACTGCCATAAAAGCATCCTTAACATTCGGAGTATGTTGTAATACACCCAACGAATAAACATAATCAAAAGAATTTAAATCAAAAGGAAGATGATATATATCCCCCTGAACAACATGTAATTTACTAGAATTACCCAAATTTAAATAACAAGCATCTACTGCACTAGAATAATCTAAAGCAACAACATTTGCTCCAGCTTCAAGTGCAATCTCGGCAAACCTTCCGGCACCACAACCACAATCTAAAATCCATTTATCCTTTAAATCTGATTTTAACCATCCGGTGGAATTCCAAAATCTATCATGTGATATACTTACATTCGAATAACTATCTAATTGTGTATTTCTAAATTTATTCCATTGAAAACCAAAGTTATCTGCATAATTTTTCTCTGGAACAAATCTTGGTATGAAATCTTTAATTACATATTTATAAGTCTCATCTTCGGTTAATAATAACCCGGATTTTACAATTGTATTTTCAACAACTTCATCTTTAAGGATTAATTTTTTTTTCGTTATTGGACAACGAATGATTTGCAGTAGTTCTATATTCATAAATTAAATTTTAAAAAGAAATTTTATACTCTTTTCTCCATAGCTCAAATAAAACTAAAGCGAACAATCTTTCGCTATTAGATCTACCAGCTTTTTGCCCATTTATTAATTTCAATACCTCTTTTTTATCAAATAGTGAATCGTTTGATGAAAGTAATATTTCTTCAAAATATTTTAACCAAGGGCCCCCATTCAACCAAGAAGATAATGGAATACTAAATCCTTGTTTTCTAGAATAATCGAATTCTTTTGGCAAAATTTGTTTTGCTAATTTTTTTAACAATATTTTTTTATCAAGCTTAGTTGCCTTTAAACTTGAGGGTACCTTCGAATAAGCAAATTCAATTAATCGATAATCTAAAAATGGAGCTCTCACTTCTAAAGAATTAATCATACTTGCGCGATCCACTTTTACTAATATATCCTCTGGTAGATAATTTTCGAAATCCATTCTAGTAGCTCGTTGTAAGATATCTTTAGTAATTGGAATTCTACCTTGTCGAATTGATTCTGCTGACAATGGCAAGTATCGATTTAATATAATTTTATTCCTAATTGTTCTATCAAAATACGAAGCAATGAGGGGTAAGCTATTTTGTAAATCTACATCCAAGCCTTGTAACCAATTTCTACCTTTAAAACCAACTGGTAAGTAATTTTCTGCGATTTTTGCAACATTTGAACGAATGCCTTTTGGAACAAAACCTATTTTTTCTTGTAAGTTTAAAAGTCTACTATGATGCCCATATCCACCAAACAATTCATCTCCACCATCACCACCAAGTGCAACTGTACAATGATTTTTGATAAGTTTGCTAACTAAATAAGTTGGAACCATTGAGCTATCAATGATAGGTTCATCAAACTGTTTTGCTAGTAAAGGTAACAAGTCAACTGTTGCTTCAGATGCAATTAATTCTATATGTTCAGTGTCAAAATAATTTGCTATTAACCTAGCATGCTTGGTTTCATCATATTGCGAATATCCTGGAAAACCTATTGTAAATGTTTTGATTTTAGAAGACGACCTTGCCGCCATTGCTGTAATTATACTTGAATCAACTCCTCCACTTAATAATACACCTACTTGTACATCAGCAACCATTTGTTTATTAACCGAGTCTTCTAATAAAAAATCCAACTCTTTTAATAAATCTTGTTCATCAATATTACTATTTATAAATTCAGGAAGATTCCAATATTTTGTAAGATCTATATTGCCGTTTTCTAAATTAAATTCCAAATAATGTGCAGGTGGTAATTTATTTACAGACGCAATTATGGATCTCATTCCAGGCACAAAACCCATAGATAAAAAACAATCGAAAGAATCAAGATCTAATTTTTTTTCTAAATTTTCATCTTTTAATATAGCTTTCAATTCAGAAGAAAATTTAAGAATTCCATTTTTAAGAAAATAAAATAACGGTTTTTCTCCTGCCCGATCTCTTGCAATAAATATTCGTTTTTTTCTAATATCATAAATACAAAAAGAAAACATTCCATTAAGGTGTTTTAATAAATTGATATCCCATTCAAGATAAGCATTTAGTAAAACCTCGGTATCACTTGACGACCTAAATTCGTATCCCTTTTTTACAAGGAGTTCTTTTAATTCTATATAATTATATATTTCTCCATTAAAAACTATTGATAAATTTTCAGATGTATCAAGCATTGGTTGATGTCCACCTGTAGTTATATCAATAATAGATAATCTTCTGTGCCCTAATCCAACCATTTCATCTTTCGACCACCATTCACCATAGTCATCTGGGCCTCTATGGATCATGGTATCTCTTCCAGTTTTTAACCAGTCCTTTGCAAAGGAAACATTTTTTGTAGACGCGATGCCTATTATTGCACACATAAATAAAACGTTAATGGATTAAACGGAAAATGGAAATAAATTAGCATGCATTTAAATATATATTTTCTAGTGTTGTTCCAGTAATGGCAGAATCAAAATTTGGAGATATTTTTTGCATTGCAGTTTTTCTGTACTCTAAATTTGTAATTGAAGAATCGTTTACTAAATTATAAACTTGAATTGCCCATTTATTTGCTGAAAAATTTAAACTATATGGAAATATTTTTTTTGATATTTTTACTTCATTGGGTATAACATCACTATACAAGCATGGAATACCATTAACCTGTGATTCAATAAGCGCAAGTGGCAAACCTTCAAAAATTGATGGAAATACTATAAAATCAATTGCAGACAAAATTGGACTGATTTTTTTTTCAGCATTTAGTATTAATACCTTTTCTTGTAAATTTAGATTAATTATTTCTTTCTTTACTTCCTCCATTGAGCCTAAATCATCACCAACAAGTAATAATTTAAAATTTGTATTGATTTTTAATAACTCAAAAAATATTTTGATTAGAAAAATTTGATTTTTAGGATAATAGAAATTGCCTATATGTCCAATTATTTTTTCAGTTTCTTTAAATTTGTATTTTTCTCTATATAATTCTCTATTAAAAGTATTGAATATGAATTCTTTATACGGAACTGCATTATTTAGTATTTCAAAACTTTTTATAAACAAACATTTTCCTGCAGGATAAGAGCAGGCTAAATTTTTACTAGAAAAAAATAATATTATTATTTTAGATAAAATCCTAGCACATTTTGATATTAAATTTTGAGATTCATAATTAGAATGAGAATGACAGATTTTGTATTTGACAAAAGAAAGATTTATTAATGCTAATAATCCAAAAGCTGTTGAAAAACCAATATGAAAATGTACAATTTTATATTTTTCCTTTTTAACAATTTTTCTCAAGTTAATCATCCAGTTAATTATACCATTGCTAATAGGGGGCATATAAAATAACTTTCCGTCAAATCCTATCTCATTTTTATATTTAAAATCTATACCATCCAAATGTAAAACATAATCAAAAATAATTTTGATATTTTTTTGATTAAAAGAATTATGTAATCCATACATTAAATTTTCATGTGCACCTACTTGTAAAACACGCATCTCATTCATAAAAATTTGTTTTGAAGATAATTAGTATAAATATTTAATACATTATCTAGCTTCATCTTAATTTAATTTGAATTCAAAAGAATAATTAATTTTTATAGTTTGTATTGCAGTATTTTTATATATATGAAAACTGACTGAACTTTAGTGCCGATTATTCAGCTAAAGATAAATTTTATTATTTTATAGGTTTACATTTTTGATTTCAAATTTAGTTATACAGAATTCAAAAATCAGACAAGTAATAATATAGGTAAATAAAAATCTAAATATTTTTATTTACCTATAAAACTTTATATTATTCTATTCAATTAAGTTATTAAAAAATATCGACGAACTTTAAATGCTCCTGATCTGAAATCAAGATAGTATAAATGATCATAAAAGACAAGAAGGATTAAAGAAGGAATTTTATGTTTAAATTATGCATGTTTATATACATAATAGTATGTCATTGAGAATAGTTCTGGTCTAATTTTTCTAATTTTTCTTTTTATCCATGAAAGATTATCTGGGAGAAAAAATACTATTTCAGATAGTTCTAGATTTGCTCTTCGTCCAATTTCTTGTGCTTGGCATGGTGTAATCCATCTTAAATGGTCTAAATTTGTTACATACATTTTTCCAAATAAAGCAGATTTCAAAAATAGGTAAAAATTTGGATTAGGAGTGCTTACAATTATTTTGCCGTCTTTTTCTAAATGACGTCCGGAAAACAGCAATAATTTAACAGGATCATTTACGTGTTCAATTACATCCCCAATATTTACAACATTAAACTTCATTTCTAAATTTATTTCTGATGTTGCATCAACACACTTAACATTATAACCTAACTTGATAAGTTTGACAATGAGTTTTTCAATAATATCAATCCCCAGGCAATAACTTGAAACTTGTTTAATTTTTCGATGTTTCCAATTATCTTGTTCCATGAATGACTCAGCATGTTCTACTATTCCAACATCTAATACTCTTTTATCTGTACATTCTTCTAAAACATACTGTGTAGAATTTTTATTTTTAAAACTGATTAATGTATGAAGGTTGTGTTGTGATTTTTCTAACAATCCACCATCAAGTGGATTGTCTGAGAGTTTTGTCCAGTTAAACATAATTTATATTTTATTTGTAAAAAGATTTTATTTTGCCAATAATTTTATCAAGATCTATATCTGATAATCTTGGATGTATAGGGATGCTAAGTGCGTCTTCATTTAATTGTTTGCAGTTTGGCAAATCTACACTAACTTGACCGTACAAAGGATTTAAATGAAGTGGGTGGTATCTTAATGTAGTATAAATATCGTTTTCTAAAAGGTAATGTGCTAGCTCGTCTCTTTTCTTTGCACGAATACAATAAGTGAAATAGGAATGACGATCATTATTTAACGCATTCATTGGTAAGATTAAGTCATTTACATTAGAAAATTCTTTCTGATAAATCTCCCAAATTTCTTTTCGACGTAACTGTAACGAATCAATTCTATCTAATTGTGCAATACCGATACTTGCTGCAAGATTAGTCGGAAGCATTTTGATAAAAGGTTCTTTAATATTATACTCCCACCAACGACTTTGTTTACCTGCATTTGCAACTGCCGAATCAAAACCAGACTTGCCAATTCCACAATATCTCATTACTTTAGCTCGTTCTATCAGTTCAAACTTTTTTGTAGTGATCCCTCCGCCTTCGCCTACAGTCAAATTTTTAACAGCATCATAACTAAATATACCAACATCTCCAATTGATCCACATGGTTTACCCTTATATGTGCTATCTATCGCATGCGCAGCATCTTCAATTATTGGAAAACCTAAATCTAATATTGGATCCATGTCAACAGCTAAACCAGCATAATGAACAACCATAATTGCACCAGTTTTCTTTGAAATTTTAGCTTTAATATCTTCAGCTCTAACATTCATAGTTTGAATATCTACATCACAAAAAATAGGTTTATGTCCCGCAATTAAGATTGCTTGTGCACAAGATACCCAAGTAAAACTTGGCAATATTATTTCCGAACCTGAAGGCAAGTTTAATAATTTAACTGCCATGAAAAGAGCATTAGATCCGCTATCAACCATAGCAAAATTATTGATGTTGTATTTTTCTGAATACTTTTTTTCAAATAAATCAACATTTTTCCCAAAGCCCATCCATTGACTTTCCATACATTTGGAAACATTTTCTATTTCCTCTTTTCCAACTAAAGAACCGAATACTGAGATCATAAAATTAAAATTTATATTATTAAAAATTAACTTTGAAATATCATTTCAAAGTGATTTACATCCTCTTTTTTTTTGTTAAACCCGTTTTTTTCATACCAACCAATTGCGGGGTTATTTTTTAAAACCTTGAGAGTAATAGGCAATTTATCTACTTGATTGATATATTTTAACATATTTTGAAAACATTTGAACATTATTCCATTACCCCCGTATTCTGATCTACCTAAAATAACATTATATACATCCCATTCATTTTCAATTTTTCTAATACCCATACACCCTACAGAAACATCGTTAACAATTACAACAAACATAAAATCATTTTCTCGTTGTATATAATTTTTGTACCAGTTTAACTGTTGTTCAGAAGTGATAATATTATGGTTAAAAAAAAATTCTCTATTATTATTTTTCCAATCCATTAAGTCATAAATAAGTGATTCATCAATTGTTTTAAGTGTAATACACAAATCTTTACTATCAACATTAAGAAATATATTTTTTTCTATCATAACGTTCTATTTTTTAAATTGTGGGTAATGTAAATTAATGTCGTTAACAAGTTCTAATATTCTATTTTTAATATCATGTCCATTTTTATATACAGAATTATAACCATTTTCAGCGATTTCTGACCGAAAGCTTTCATTCTTGATAAGTTGATTTAATTTATTAATTAATTCATCGCAATTTTTAAAGAACACAATTTCTTTATCAGTATCATACATGTTTGCCAAATCATCTGTATATTGACTAAGCATAGCTGTTTTCATAGCAGGAATTTGAAATGATCTTGTAGTGTAAGTGTCATTATTAAGTGTAGAAAGAAAACATAATGCTACTTTAGCTCCACAGATTGCATATTGATATTCAATTCCAATAACTGGATTTATTGGAAACATTTTTCTTAAAGGTGATTCTTTGTCAAGAAACTGGAATGCTAGATCCCAGCCTCCTCCAAAAATATTTAATTTATACCCAGCTCTACATATTTCTTCAAGATATTGAACTCTACCATCATTCTCATAATGTCCTGCAAAAACTACATCACACTTAAACTTATCTGGTATTAAACTATAATCGATTGGAAATTCCCGTTCCGGTATAAAATATGCTCTAAGTAACTTTATTTTATTTGCACCTCTAATTCTAAAATCCTCTATATTGGATGTTCTAAAAACATAGTGAAGGTCAAAATATTTAATAGATTTTTGGAAATTTTTCCAATATAATTTTTTTGCATTTTTACTAAAGGGATTATCATTAGCATATTGACATAAAATTACATTTGGGAATTTATGTTTAATTTGTTTAATAAATCTTTCGGAAAACAATGTAACGTTATAACAAAATATCACATTTGGATTTTCCTCTTTAATGATTTTTAATAATCTCTTTTGGATAAAATAAATAATTGGACCAAACTGAAATCTATATTGAAATTTATGAAAAACTGATTTGAATTTTGGTTCAATATTTTTTTTATTAAATTCCCAAAAATCATTAATCCAGCCGAATTTAATTACTGTAAATCCTAATAGTGAAAGATTTTCGGCTGCTACTTCCTGATACCATGGCCACATAAAATCTCCAACCACAATAATTTTAACATTATTAAATTGAGCCATTACAATTCAAAATTAAAATCACTAAAATCAGCACTATATTCATCTTGCATTTCTGGTGTCCAGGCTGGATTTGGCATATTTAAAACAAATGCTTCAGTTTTACCTAAATTTTGCAATGCAGCTGGGACACCAGTAGGTACAATGATACTGGAGTATTCATAATCCTCACCACTATAAAATACTTCATATTTATCCTCTATTTTTAATATAAATCTTGCATTCCCTTTTATACAAGTGAAAGAACCAGTTCGAATGTAATGCAAATGAGGACCTTTGATTTCGTTAGGACTAATGACAGTTAAATATACTTGTTGAGGCTCTTTTCCTTTTTCAAAAAAATTTTCATGTATGTTATATATAGGTACTAAATACCCATTTACATTACCATCACTGTTTTTTGTGATAAATTTTAGGTTTTTCTTTTGTTTGATTTTCATTTTAAATACAATTTTTAATTAAAATTTGGGAACCTAATTCGGGAGGCCAATTAGATGCAGTTCTTAAAGATTCATAAGCGAATTTATTTCTTATATTATCATCATTATATAAAATACAAATATATTTTGAAAGTGCACTAATATCATTTGCTCTGTAAAGAAAGCCGTTTTCACCATGAATTATTCTATCAAAAGCTGCACCAGATTCTAACGATCCAATTACTGGAACACCTAAAGACATGCCTAAAATAGTCCCGCCATATGAATCAAACCTTGATGGCTGAACAAAAAGATCGCTTGATGAAATTAAACTTTTGAAGTCAGATATTGACATCCAGTCAAATAATTTAACTCTCTTGGTTAAATTTAAACTTTGTATTAAAATATTTAAATTATTTTTTTCAGGACCAGAACCAACAATAACAAGAAATAAATTATTTTGTTTTTCTATGTTTATTAAACTAATTGACTCTATCAATAAGTCGAAACCTTTTTCATAAATTAATCTACTGCCTGCAATAATTAAAAATTTGTCATGTGGAATTTGAAATTTTTCACATATATATTTTCTTGAATTTTTAGTGCTTAAATTGTTATTCAATTCTACGAAAATTGGTAGATTTATAATTCTATCTGCATTAAACCCTAAACGGTAAAAATAATCCATTGTTGCTTTGCCAACACAGAAAATGTTACATTTGGAATATTTGAGCATCATATAAGATAAACTTCTAAAAATATTTTGTCCACGTCTGAATTTATTAATTTCGGGATTAGGTAAATCTGTCCAATGATTGAATTTCCGTCTAAGAATAAAAAATAAAAGGTGAAGTAATCTTGTATTGTTGTTCATCCATCCGACGACAACATATTTTTCTTTTGGATGGATTAGTAAATATTTTATAAATTTTAAATTTAATTTTTCACCATATAAATTTGCTTGAAAATGTTCATGTGTAATATTAGTACTCCAAGGATATCTATCTTTATCAACTTCTTTTGTATACCATAAATTTATCTTTATATTATTATACTTCTTGAATTCAGAAATTAATACATTATTATGAGGTGTTGCTAAGTCTTGTATTATGTTTATAATCATATTATAAAAAATTAAAGGAGAATCCATTCTTTTGGGTATTCTAAATCAATTCCTTTAACATCAAAAGAATTTGGGTCTAATTTTGGTCCAATAACTATTTTATTATTGTATGTTGAGAGCCAAGCACCCCACCAACTAAATGTGCTATTACTTATAATGAAGTTTTTGCACAACGACATCAACCATAAATCTTTATAAGCGGATTCATCTGTTTTATTGTGATTAATATAAATTATGTTCTTTTCATTAATTGATGTGTTAATATTTAGCAATTTTTTATCAGAAAAAATAAAATAAGTTGCATTAGGAAATAGTTTTGAATAATAACTAAAGGCATTGCTATAATAAACATTATTTAAATTATTTACATTGTCTATGGTATCAAAAAAACGATAGTGTACCGAGATTGAAATTTCTGCATTTTTTATTAATTCAGAGTAGTAAAGATTTAAATCATCAGTAATTTTAATAAATAATAAATCTTCTCTAATTATTTTTTCAACATCCTTAAAGTAATTTTCACTTTGCCAATATCCTTCTAAATATATTGTTCCTTTAGGCTTTAAATCTAAGATTCTTTTGTCAAAATAAACTTCCTGTTGGATATATGATTTATTTTTGAATAATTTATTTTGGTTCAAAAATTTTATAATAAATCTCCTTATTCTCGAAAATGGATAAAATAATTCGAACTTAGTTGCAAATCTAGCAGAAATATTAAAATTATGTAATTGATAATTCCGTTTATAGATCTTATCATATTTAAAACCACTAATATTATCTATTACTAATTCGGAATTAGTCTTTATTGCTAGTCTCCTTGCGCATGCATATATAAATAATTGATTTCCTAGTCCTCCAAATAATCTTGGTATAATTTTACTCATTTTGTTTTTTAAGATTGTAACTATTAAAAAATAAAAATGTACAGAATATGAATAAGTATATTGTCGTCGAAGCAAGTGAATTAGAATTTATGACATTTGTTATGTTAATTAATAGAATTGTAAGTACTAATATTTTTAAGTAAAAGGGGTAATTTAATATCCCTACTAACTTAGTAGTATTAAAAAAAGATTTGATAAAAAGTATAAAAAAACAAATAAAACCAGATAAACCTATTTCTGCTAAAATTTGAACCGGCATGAATTCTGGACTAAATTTTGTTTCCATTGCAATTTGAATTGCCTTTTCACTAGTATTTACGTCTTCTATATTAGTATTTTCAATTTGAGACATTCCAAATCCATTACCTATAAACGGCCTTGTCTGAAATGCTTCTATTGAATTTGTTATTTTGAAGTAACGTTGAAGATTAGAAATTTCCTTAGAACTACCGCTTTCTAATGAAAAAGAGAAAAAAACTAAAATTGGCATTAAAATAAGAAAAATTATTATTGATGAAAATAAATAAATAAATTTTAGAATTTTATTTTTATTCACATTATATATATATATCAGAATGACTGAAAAGCAGCTAATAGTTAAAGATCTAGAAATTGAAAAGAAAATTAATAAAATTATAAAAATGACAGCTATTAATATTACTATTTTATTAAATTTATAATATAGTAATAGAGGAATGGTTAATAAAAAAAAAGAAATATATTTGTGACTTCCAATTACAACACCAAAAGTAAAATTATTGAAAGTAATAAAATCAAAAAGTATCCCTAAACCTAATAAATAAAAACACAAAACAATTGGTATATGAATTAAACTCATTAAAATAATGGAATGTATTGTTTCAATTGATAAACTATTAAGTATTAGTATAAATACAATTATAATTGAGAACCTTGAAAGGATTAGAAGAAGTGATATATTAAAAGACAAAATGACTGAAAGTATACAAATAGAAAAAAAAATTAAAAGTAGTTTTGAAAAATAATTTAGCACTATTTTATTTTTATTATCCGATATAAATATAATAATAGTAATTAAAATAAATATGTCACTAATTGTCAAATAAAAAAACCCAATTTTTATAGGAAAATCTGCAGGTAATAGTATCACAGAGGCGAAAATCGAAGAATAAATTGACAAGGGGACAAAATTTATCCAAGCTAGACTGAAAAAAATTATTACAGGCCAAATTATAAAAATTGAATCGTATCTAAAATGAATTAAAAATGTTGATGTAAAAACAAATAGTGAAAGAATTAATAATGATTTAAAATTAGAAAAATTATCTACACTTATTTCATTATTTAATAATTTTTTTTTCATTGCATTAATTTATGATATAAATTTTTTGCAGAAATTTCATCTGATGCGTTTATAATTGACCATTTTCTTGGTTCATAAATATTTTTTTTGTTAAACCATTTATTGAATTCATTTTTAAAGCTATCAATATCATAAAAAAATGATCCATTTTTAGAATTTAAATACGGAGCACTACTACAAACATAAAATTTCCCCGAATAAACATTAGAATTACTTTCCAATATTAATGTTGGTACATTCATAGACCATGCTTCATTCCAAGCTATACCCTGTGATTCTGAACCATTTGAAAAACAAATCATCAACTGAGTTCTATTTAGTTCATCAAAATAATCTTTGTGAGTATATGTTCCATATTTTAAAATTTTGATACTAAAACCATAACTTTTAATGAAATTGATATATTGATTGATTTCAACTTTAGAAGTTTCTATTCGTTTATCATAAATTATTATTTGCGATTTCTTTATTTTTAAATTAGGTGACCAGTAATCAATATCTATTCCAGCTGGCCATTCGATACATTTATGTTTTAAAATAGGGCATTCTTTTATATACATTTCACTAACCCATTTACTTGGTGTTATAACATAATCTATTTGTGTATTAGAAATGATAGAATTATGGTCTTTAGAAAAAATTACTATATTTGGACCAGCATATAAATTTTTAATTAATCCCATTTCTTTTAGTTCAATACATTGTTTTAATGTTTTTACTCCCGCTAACACAATTACATTTTCATAAAGATTACTTATATTTTTAGGATTATAATTAAATTCATATTTTAATTTCGTGAAACCAGTAACTAAACTTCTAGTTACTGCAAAATGACCTCTAAATTTACTTTTATTATAATTTTGCTTAGGGTTAAATAATATATCTCTAAAAAATCTAATAAATATTTTTAAATATTCTTTAAGATATATTTTCCCATGAGGAATTGGGTCTGTTAATATGGTAATTTTTTTCATTTTAAATTAATCTATAATCTCCCACAATTCCCAAACCATATAATGTGAAAATTTTTGTCGATGAGTCAATTTAAGTTTACTTTGTATTTCATTATATCTACTTTCAAAATTTTCTGGTTGTCTATGAAATTGAATAAGTAAGGCTTTAATTTTACTAATTTTATTACTTTCAATTAGTCTTTCTAATAACTCATACTCACCACCCTCAATGTTCATTTTTATGCAACCAATTTCCAACTTATTCATTTCTAATATCTCTGCTATATCTATTACATCTGCTTCTATTTTATCAACTGTATTATTTACAAATTCAGAAGTTCCATTATCAGCAAATGAAAAATATGTTTTACGTGTTGATCCGCCTACTGCTGCATTTATAACCGCTACATTTTTATTGAACCTAAACTTTTCCTTACAAATGTTAGCAAAATTTGGAATTGGTTCATAAATTACACTTTTACAACCATATTTAATTAGCATATTTGCAGTCCACTCTCCTTTGTATCCTCCAATATCTATTATAAGATCATTAGAGTCAATTAATACATCATATAGTTTTGAATTTCCTCCAGTTCTATAAAATTCTCCGATTTCTCCTTCAGATTTTAAAAGCTTAATTTTTCTTCTATTTTCAATTATATCTATTATTTTTTGTCCTAGTGCCATTATATATTTTTTTTACTTTTAGAAAAATACTATTCATAGTTATCGATATGTCCATTTATTTTACCAAACACACCCAATTCTTTCAGATAATAAGTTTTCATACTTGAAATAGCAAACACATCTTCAACAGAAAAGCCAATCATTGAAAAATAAAATGCCTTTTTAAAATATTTGACAACATTATTCTTCCTTTCATTGTTTATCATAAAATAGATTGTCGATATATTAAATTTTTTAAACTTCAAATACAACTTTTTTTTAGAATTTATTAGATTTTTATTATCCACTACTTTTTTAGAAACACAATATCTTCCATTCAAAAAATGTATTGTTTCATATTGATAATTATTAAAATTGTTTAATATGAATAATAAGTTTGTTAGCGACCAGGCGATTCCCTTGTTATGTATTTTTCTTATTTCTATCATTATTTCACATTTCGAATAATTATAATACTCATCTACGGATTTAATTAATTCTATCTCTAAATAATTTGAAATACTGCTATTATCAAGGTAAACAATTCTTGACTCAGGAAAATATCTTCTTACGGAATTTACAGATTCCAAAACTTGATTTAATCTTTCAGACTCTGATAATGGTTGTTTATAATTTATATAGCTGATATTATCGTTTGGATTAATACAGGATGACAGAATAAATAAATCTTTGCCATTTTTAATATCGCATTCATTTATTTTCATATGCATAAAGCATATTCTTAAAATTTTTTTAAAATGCTTAAAAAAAAATATAATTTTAATTAATCTAAAATTTCTAATTAATGTGATTCTTCTTTTATAGTTTAAGTAAATTGACATTTAATATTTTTTATTTAATATCATTTCTAGTACTTTATTTCTTAATTCTTTTGCTGAAAAAAAAGATGTAGTTAATGTTAATATTGCAGATATTAATAGGGTAAAAAATTGATTAATTCTTCCAATTGGTTCTGGTAAAATATTAGATAAAATCAATGCTGACAATGTTGCAACAAAAAGTGGCAAAAAAATGTCATGGATTATCCATTTTTTCTTTTGGTTTACTAATATTTTATTAAACATTAAAGGTGTTCCAATAATCAAATATAAACTACTTACGAGAACCCAAATTGAAGCAGCACCAATTGGACCATAATTTAAAGTCGCCCACCAAATAAGTGGTATTGAAACGATTACGGAAACGACTTTAATATAAAACGACAAACTGGTCCAACCATAAGCTAGCTGTAGATTGTAAGGCATTGCATTAAGCCCACTCATTAAATTTCCGATTGATAAAATTGAAATAATAGTAGCTGTTTTTTCTTCTAGTAAATGATTTTGAGTCCAAAATAATAAAAAGGTTTTTGAAAAAAAAATTAAAACCACGGTTGCACTTCCCATTAAAACAGTTATCATTTGTGAGCCAATGTGAAATTCTTTAGCTAGTTCTTCGTTCTTATTAGCTTCTTTTAGAAGTGTTAATCTAGGAAACCAGGCTTGTGTTATTGGAGAAGTGAATATCATTAATGCACCGGAAATGCCTACTGCAAGTGTATAATATCCAAATTCTTCAAGTTTTAGAAGTTTAGATAATAAAATTTTGTCTATTTGAGTAAGAAAAAATGAGAGTAGGGTTCCGCCAACAATACCTAAAGCAAATTTTTTAATCCCACTTATTGCTTCAATTGAAAACTTTGCTTTAGTTGGGATTTTCTCTAAACTAGAATATGTTATGAAAGCAAGTGTAAATATGCTAATTATTGAAATAATTGCTTGCCAAAAAAAAAATATTCCTAATGTTGGAGATATAAACTTTAAAATCAAAACCGCTCCAACTCCCCTTATAGTAGCGATTATACTATTTACAATATTAAAATTTACTTGTTTTTGTAAGCCTACAATACTACTTCCATATATTGCTTCTACAAATTTTAAAGAGGTTACAAACCCCATTATGACAAAAGACTTAGATACAACAGAAGCAGGTATTGTTTCCGAATGTAACCAATAAGTTGCAAGCCAATTTGAGCTGAGCGAAATACATAAAAAAATTACAATTGCAATTATAATTGCAATTGTTTCAACACTCCTAAGTAAGTCCCTTATTGACTGAGGAGAATGAGTCCCTGCATTATATCTTGCCATTTCTCTATTTAAAGTTGGAGTTAGACCCATATCTAATAAGCTTAACCAAGTGTTAAGCATTCCAAACAAACCAATAAGGCCATATGATTCTATTCCTAGCAGTTTTATATAAACTGGTATAAAAATCAGACCCATGATTGCAGTCCATCCTTGACCAAAATAATTAGCTAAAATATTTTTTTTTAACAATTTAACTAATTATTAATTTTATGATTCATATACCAATTAAAAACAATTTTCAAACCTTCTTCAAATTTAATATTTGGTTCATAATTTAAATAGCTCCTAATTTTTTCAATACTAGCTTTTGAATGTTTTACATCGCCTTTTCGTTCTTGTTTAAAAATTGGAACAAGATTTCTGCCCGTAATATCTTTCAGACATTGTAACATGTCAAGTAGACTTATCTGATCTTCACATGCTACATTGAAAATCTCATTTTTTTCTAAATTGTGATGAAGCAATGATTTTATGTTTGCTTGTACTACATTTTCAACAAAAGTAAAATCTCTACTTGTTTGCCCATCTCCATAAATTGTTGGTTTTGTATTCTCTAAATAATGTTTACAAAAAATGGGTATAACTGCGGCATATGGATTATTGGGGTTTTGTTTTGGACCAAAAACATTGAAGTATCTTAAGCCTATTGATTTTGTGCCGTATACTTTAAAATAAACATCGGCATATAGTTCATTTACTAATTTGGTCACAGCATATGGCGACAATACTTTCCCTTCACTTCCTTCAATCTTAGGCAACTGTTTACTATCACCATAAGTTGATGAAGATGCTGCATAAACAAACCTTTTAACACTTTGAGAATCTTTTATAGATGTAATAATGTTTAAAAAACCGTTTACGTTTACTTCATTGGATAAAAGTGGGTCGGAAATTGATCTTGGCACTGAACCCAATGCAGCTTGGTGACTAACATAATCTATATTTTTAATTGCTTCACGACATGTTTCAATTGATCTAATATCCCCTTCAATAAATTCAAAATTTGATAATGAAATAAAATCTTTGATATTATCAAAATATCCATTTGACAAGTTGTCCAAAACACGAACTTTACCAACATTGTATTTTAATAAATACTCAACAATATTACTTCCAATAAATCCTGCACCACCGGTTATTAAGAAGCTTGATGATGATATATCAATATCATGATATTTACTATTATATAAATTATCATTGAACATATAATTATAATCTGCCATCTACTAATGATTTATTTAATACACTTTTCACATCAAATAAAACTGATGATTGCTTTAGATGTTTTTTTATATTGATTTCATTGAATTTTTTATGTGCAACTGCAAGAATAACTGCATCGTACTCTTCATTAGGAATTTCCTTAAATGTTTTTACGCTATATTCATGCATCACTTCTTCAGGATTTGCCCAAGGATCAGAAATGTTTATTGAAACACCATATGATTTTAATTCTTTAATTATATCAACAACTTTTGTGTTTCTTACATCAGGGCAATCTTCTTTAAAAGTAATCCCAAGTATCAATATTTTAGAATTTTTTATATTAATTCCTTTTCCTATCATTAATTTAATAGTTTCTGTAGCTACATGCTTACCCATGCCGTCATTTAATCTTCTGCCTGCTAAAATAATTTCAGGATTATAACCAACTTCTTGAGCTTTTTGTGCTAAGTAGTATGGATCAACACCAATACAATGTCCTCCGACTAAGCCTGGTTTAAAATTTAAAAAATTCCACTTTGTTGATGCTGCATCTAATACTTCGTTTGTATCAATTTTTAATAAATTGAATATTTTAGACAATTCATTTACAAACGCTATATTTATATCTCTTTGTGAATTTTCAATTACTTTTGCAGCTTCAGCTACTTTTATTGAACTAGCTTTAAATGTACCTGCTGTTATAATTGATTTGTAAACATAGTCTACCACCTCTGCAATTTCGGGTGTTGATCCAGAAGTGACTTTTAAAATTTTAGTTACTGTATGATGTTTGTCCCCGGGGTTTATTCTTTCAGGGCTATATCCAACAAAAAATTCTTCATTATAAATCAACCCGCTAGTTTTTTCTAATACAGGTACACATTCTTCTTCGGTGACACCGGGATAAACAGTACTTTCATATACAACAATATCGCCTTTCTTTAATACAGAGCCTATTGTCTCACTTGCTTTAATTAATGGAATTAGAACTGGCCTATTATTTTTATCAGTTGGAGTCGGAACAGTAACTATATAGAAGTTGCAGTCCTTGATATCGTTTTTATTAGATGATACTGAAAACATTCCATTTGAAAGCGTAGAAACTAAATTATTAGAATCAATTTCTAATGTATTATCAATTCCACTCTTTAAATCTATAACTCTAGAATTATCAATATCAAAGCCAACTGTAAAATATTTTTTACCAAATTCAACCGCCAATGGAAGTCCAACATAACCCAATCCAATTACTGCGATTTTTTTATCATTTAACATATTGTCAAATTATCAAATTCTTTAATTGTTTTTCTAATCCCTGTTTTAAGTTCAACTTTAGCATTCCAACCTAGTTCGTTAATTTTACTTGTATCCATTAACTTTCTCGGCGTTCCATCAGGCTTGGTTGTATCAAATACAAGTTGACCTTCATAACCAACCTCTGCTATTATCAACTCTGCTAATTCTTTAATAGAAACGTCTGTACCACAACCTATATTCACTAATCCTTGTTCATTGTAGTTTTGCAATAAGAAATAACAAGCATCGGCTAAATCATCAACATGCAAAAATTCCCTTCTTGGTGTTCCTGTACCCCAAATGGCAAGACTTGGTTCATTATTTTTTTTTGCTAAAACAATTCTTCTAATTAAAGCAGGAAGTACGTGTGAATTTTCAGGATGGTAATTATCGTTGGTGCCATATAAATTGGTAGGCATCGCAGAAATAAAATTACAACCATATTGTGCTCTATAACTATCACACATTTCAATACCTGCAATTTTAGCTATAGCATAGGGCTGATTAGTTGGCTCTAAGTATCCACTTAGCAAGTATTCTTCTTTTAATGGTTGTGGGGCCATTTTAGGATAGATACAAGAAGAGCCCAAAAACAATAACTTAATAACTTTATTCAAATATGCCGCATGAATAATGTTAGCTTCTATCATTAAATTATCATAAATGAATTCTGCTCTATATGTATTATTGGCATGTATACCTCCTACTTTTGCTGCAGCAAGTATAACATATGCAGGCTTCTCTTTTTCAAAAAAATCATTGACAGCTTGCTGGTTTCTTAAATCTAATTCACTAGAAGTTCTTGTAACAATATTGTTATATCCTTCTTTTCTTAGTTTACGTTCTAGTCCAGAACCTACCATTCCTCTGTGTCCGGCAATATAAATTTTAGCAGTTTGCTCCATGCTTATATTCCACTTTGTTTGATATACAATTCCTTTTTAAATAAGGAAACATCACTTGCTACCATTTCTTTAACTAATGCTGCTAAATCATATTTAGGTTTCCAGCCTAATTTAGTCATTGCTTTAGTCGGATCTCCAATTAATAAATCAACTTCTGTTGGTCTATAATATTTAGGATCAACTTTTACAACCACAGTTCCTTCTTCCAATTTGTATTCACCAGTATTTTTTACAACATACCCTTCTTCAGCTTCATCCTTTCCTCTGAACCCTAATTCAATTCCTAATTCAGCGAAACTCATTTTTACAAAATCGCGAATAGTAGTTGTAATGCCAGTTGCTAAAACAAAGTCCTCTGGTTTTTCTTGTTGCAATATCAAATACATTCCTTCTATATAATCCTTTGCATGACCCCAATCTCTTTTTGCATCCAAATTCCCCAAGTACAAACAACCGTCCATTCCTAAAGCAATCTTTGCTGTTGCTCTTGTAATTTTTCTTGTTACAAAAGTTTCTCCTCTTTGTGGTGACTCGTGATTAAACAAGATACCATTACATGCATACATGTTATAGGCTTCTCTATAATTCACCGTAATCCAATATGCATACAATTTTGCAACAGCATATGGAGAACGAGGATAGAATGGAGTAGTTTCAGATTGAGGTACAGCTTGTACTAATCCATATAATTCCGAAGTAGAAGCTTGGTATATTTTTGTTTTCTTAGTTAATCCCAATAAACGTACTGCTTCTAAAATTCTTAATGTTCCAATACCATCAGCATTAGCAGTATATTCTGGTTCTTCAAAACTTACATGAACATGACTCATTGCAGCCAGGTTGTAAATCTCGTCAGGTTGTACTTCTTGAATAATACGTATTAGGTTAGTGCTATCAGTTAAATCTCCATAATGTAAATGAAGGTGCCTATCTGGAATATGTGGGTCCTCGTAAATATGATCTATTCTTTGCGTATTAAACAAAGAAGATCTTCTTTTAATTCCATGCACCTCGTATCCTTTATTCAATAAGAACTCTGCCAAATACGCTCCGTCTTGACCTGTAATTCCCGTAACAATTGCTTTTTTCATGTATATTATTCTTTAAAATAACGCACAAAACTGCGCACATTTAACCTATTTTTCAACCTTTTCTGGTAACCCATAAACAAAAAATCAAACATATAAAGTGCTTGATTTTCAAGTTATTAATGATTTGTGTTTATCTGTAAATACTCCAAATTAGTGTGGACCACACTAATCCCAATCCTACGCAATCATCTTCCTATACAACTGCCCAAACACCAAATACAACACCATTAAAAATCCTGCTAAAAATCCTCCTAATGCTAGTGATTTCAACCTTCCAACTTTATCTTTTTCTAAAGGTAAAATAGGACGATCAATTAATTGTACGAGTGGGGTTTCTTTTCTTAAACTTACTTTTGATAACTCCAACTGAGCAACCAACTGTGTGAGTATGGCGGTATTGGCTTGAACATCTACCTGGCGTCTTGTGCTTGGCGTGCGCTTTACATTAAACGCAGGGTTTAAATTGTATACATTATCACTTGCAGCGGCCACGCCTGTAATAGCACCGTTTAATTCTGCTCTAATACTATCTGCTTGGCGTTGTAAAATATCTACATTCAACCGTGATTTTTTACTTTTTGTTTCAATGTAAAAATCAGAAGTTTCTTTTAGCAACTGCTCGCAAAACAATTTTGAAAATAATTCATTTTCAGTTTTAACAGTCAAACTAATAATACTTACTTTTTTATCCTTTTGTGCAATAACTAAATTATTTTTAGTCAAGCCTGCAGAAATAGTTTGCAAAATGGAGTCCTGTTCCAAGCTAAACTTAGTTCTATCTGCATTCACAGGAAAATTAATATTCGCAAGTGCTGGTTTTTTAGCCCAACCTTCTTTTAATTCATTTATTTGGATATAATAATCTGC
>JACCDV011297379.1_pt1 | contig 32772 bp, 21 predicted proteins | sample 7446131 | NCBI WGS metagenome assembly JACCDV01 (sample SAMN15323448, study PRJNA562643) | freshwater metagenome | isolation source: river surface water | place: USA:Blue River Watershed | collected 2017-08-17 | reverse complement strand
TGCCAATCGAGCGTGTGGCGTACGGCGTGATGGATCGTTCGAGTGTGAACGAACCGATCCACACCGGTATCAAGGCTATTGACTCAATGATCCCAATTGGACGTGGACAACGCGAACTCATCATTGGAGACCGAGGAACTGGTAAGACCACTATTGCGATTGACACCATCATCAACCAGAAGTACGAACCAGTAGACAAGCGCCCAATCTGTATCTATGTAGCGATTGGTCAAAAGCGCTCAAAGACGGCGACCATCATGGCCGAACTCGAAAAGGCGGGTGCGATGGAATACACCACCATTATCGCGACCTCAGCCTCTGAGGCGTCACCGATGCTTTTCCTCGCACCATTTACCGGTGCGGCTATCGGCGAGTACTTTATGGAGCAGGGTAAGGATGTGGTTGTCGTATTTGATGACCTCTCAAAGCACGCCGTGGCATACCGCCAGATGTCCCTTCTCCTTCGTCGTCCACCAGGACGTGAAGCGTATCCGGGTGATATCTTCTACCTCCACTCACGCCTTCTTGAGCGATCAGCGAAGCTCTCAAAAGAACTTGGTGGTGGTTCTATCACTGCACTCCCAATCATTGAAACCCAGGAAGGTGACGTATCGGCCTACATTCCAACAAACGTCATCTCAATTACAGATGGCCAGATCTTCCTTGAAGGCGACCTCTTTAACAAGGGTATTCGTCCAGCCCTCAACGTCGGTATCTCGGTATCACGTGTAGGGAGTAGTGCTCAGACCAAAGCGATGAAAGCGGTAGCCGGTAAGATTCGTCTTGAGCTCGCGCAGTTCCGTGAACTCGAAGCCTTTATGCAGTTTGCCTCTGACCTCGATGAGGACACCAAGAAGCGTATCGATAGTGGCCGCAAGTATGTCGAGCTCTTGAAGCAGACGCAGAGTAACCCAATGCCGTTCTACAAGCAGGTAGTGTCTATCTATGGTGCCAACACTGGCCTCCTCGATAACGCTGAAGCGAAGAATGTACAGGCAATTGAAGTCGCTTTCCACGAATTTATCGAACGCGACCGCAAAGCCATCCTCGATACCATCGAAAGTGAGCGAGCGCTGAGTGACGAGACCAAAGCCCTCCTTGATACCGCTATCGTAGACTTCAAGCAGGCAAATGCGCAATACTACAGTGCATAGTTAGAATATGGAAAACATGACCATCAATAAGTCGGCATGGATAAACATAAAGGATAGAAAAGTCCTTATGGCTCGTTCGCATGGTCAGGAAGTTTTCTATACACCGGGCGGACGCCGGGAAGAGGGTGAGACCAATGAAGAAGCACTTATCCGCGAGATCAAAGAAGAGTTACTCGTCGATATTCTCCCAGAAACAATAGAGCACTACGGTACATTTACTGCTCCTGCTCACAACAGTCCTGAAGGTACGATGGTACAAATGAATTGTTTCACTGCCAAGTACGTCGGTGAACTGACAGTTGATGATGTTGAAGTGGCTGAACTTGCCTGGTTTACGAGTAATGACAAAGATAAGTTACCTCCAGCTGGTTTGCTCATAGTTAATGACCTGCTCGAAAAGAATCTAATCGATTAGTGATATGGCACTCAAACAAATTAAAAACAAAATAATCTCGACCAAAAAGACTGGCAAAGTGACCAAGGCGATGGAGTCTGTCTCGGCGGTCAAGATGCGCAAGAGTCAGGAACGCGCTTTTGCCAGTCGCCCATACGTGCATGCTGCCATGCGAATCCTTTCGCGTGTCTCAAGTAGCGACGAGGCTCTCCAGCACCCACTGGCGCAAAAGCGTACGGCCGCGAAGCGTCTGGTGGTAATGGTCACCAGTGATAAGGGTCTCGCGGGGAGTGTCAACAGTGTGGTCTTGAAGCAAGCAGACATCCTCCGTCGCGATGGGGTAGACTTTGACGTCATTGCGATTGGTCGCAAGGCGGTTGAGTATGCAGAGCGTGAGGGAATCACGATAGTGGCGAAGTACATGAATGTGGCTGATGATGTTACCATAGCGGACGTATACGCGATGGCTGATGTTGCCATGAGCGCGTTTAAAGGGAGTGACACCTACGGTGAAGTAAATGTCATCTACCAGAACTTCATTTCGACCTTCGAACAGGCACCGACCCTCCGTCAGGTGTTGCCACTAGATCCGGCCGAGATTCACTACATCATGCAGGGTATCAAGCCCAAGCATGGGAAGTTTAGTGATGAAACTGTGACCGGGGACAGTGTCGTCAATTACACGATTGAACCGTCAGCGACTGCCGTCCTTGATGCCCTCATTCCGCAGCTTGTGCAGATACTCCTTTACCATGCGCTCCTCGAGAGTAAAGCGTCTGAGCACTCAGCGCGTATGGTGGCGATGAAGAACGCCACTGATAAGAGTAAGGAAGTGATTAAGGCATTGACGATCAAGTTCAACAAAGCCCGCCAGGCGAAGATTACCGCTGAGATATCCGAAATTACTGCTGGTGTAGCAGCCCTCGAATAATTTATGGCACCATCTGCTTTGTTGGTCATCGGTAAAATAATGTTCAACGTACAGGAAGTACGCCTCACATTATTTTCCTAGACCGCCTCGCATCTGGCACCATCAATTCTCCGAGGAATAGAGTAACCGACTTGTCAGAAAAGACGTTAAAATCACCATTACCAAATTTCAAACACAAATTATAAATATTATGAGTACTACAAACACAGGTGTTATCACCCAAATTATCGGTCCAGTAGTCGACGTCCACTTCAAATATGGTGTACCCGCGCTTCTTAATGCGCTCACCGTCAAAAAGGAGGGCGGCGAGACCCTTACACTCGAAGTCGCACAGCACGTTGGTCTTGACCGGGTGCGCGCCATTGCCATGCAGGACACCCAGGGACTGACTCGTGGGATGGATGTGGTTGATACGGGTGCGGCTATCTCAGTGCCAACCGGCGAAGCGTCCCTCGGACGACTCTTTAACGTGCTTGGGCACACACTTGATGGTCAAGGCGAAGTAAAGGGCGGCACTATGCGTGCTATTCACCAAGAAGCGCCAGCGTTTGTGGATCAATCGACCAAGACTGAAGTGTTTGAAACTGGTATCAAGTCGGTGGACCTCCTCGCACCATTCATCAAGGGTGGTAAGGTCGGACTCTTTGGTGGAGCGGGAGTAGGCAAGACGGTGCTCATCCAGGAGCTCATCCACAACGTAGCCTCTGAGCACGGTGGATACTCAGTGTTCGCCGGTGTTGGTGAACGTGTACGTGAAGGAAACGACCTCTACCACGAAATGAAGGACTCAGGCGTGCTTGATAAGACAGCGCTCGTGTTCGGTCAGATGAACGAAGTGCCAGGTGCACGTGCTCGGGTCGGACTCACTGGCCTCACCATGGCCGAGTCACTCCGCGATCAGGGTGGTAAGGACGTACTCTTCTTCATGGACAACGTATTCCGCTTTACCCAGGCTGGTCAGGAAGTATCGTCACTCCTTGGTCGTGTATCAAGTGCGGTAGGGTACCAGCCGACGCTCGCAGAAGAAATGGGTCGGATGCAGGAACGTATTACCTCAACGAAGAACGGTTCGATTACCTCAATCCAGGCGGTGTACGTGCCAGCAGACGACATGACAGACCCAGCGCCAGCCACTACCTTCTCACACCTCGACTCAACCGTGGTACTTTCTCGCCAGCTCGCCTCACTTGGTATCTACCCAGCGATTGACCCACTTGAAAGTAACTCTTCAGCGCTTAATCCAGCAATTGTTGGCGCGGAACACTACCGCGTCGCGCAGGGGGTGAAGATGGTACTCCAGCGCTACAAGGATCTCCAGGACATCATCGCGATTCTTGGTATTGAAGAACTCTCCGAAGAAGACAAGCAGACCGTATACCGTGCTCGCAAGATCCAGCGCTTTATGTCGCAGCCATTCTCAGTAGCGGAAGTATTTACGGGTGCACCGGGCAAGTACGTATCACTCGCTGATACGGTCCGTGGCTTTGGCGAAATCCTCGACGGTAAGCATGACGAAAAAAATGAGTCTTCGTTTTATATGAAGGGAGGAATTGATGAAGTTAATTAACGCCATTGATAGATCAGTTGGTCTTTCGAACTTTTGATTGTATAATCAAATTATGTCTGTTACAAAACTAAAAATTATCTTCGACAAAGAAGCTGATGGTCGACATATCGCTGAGGTGCCGAGCCTGCCTGGCGTTATGGCCTATGGAGCAACAAAGGCCGAAGCCAAACGTAAAGTCTCAGCTATTGCATTGCGTACGCTCGCAGACAGAGTCGAACTGACTGGTGCGCGTGGTGTCGTTAGCCAGTTATTCGTGTATGGGTCAGTGGCCGGCCGCTAAAGCCAAAAAGGTTCTTCGTGCCCTTGAGTCCATTGGATGGACTGTGATCCGCCAACGGGGCTCTCATCGTATATTGGGTCGAGCAGGGTATCCTGATTTCACATTTGCATTTCATGATGGAGAAGAAATCGGACCAAAGATGTTAGCAAAAATTGCAAAATATACTGGATTAACACCTAATGATTTATGAAATTACTACAACTTACTATTGCTCGAGTCGACGGCCCAGTCTTTGATGGGGAAGTGGTTTCGGTTACTCTTCCGGGTACCGAGGGCGAGATGACCATCATGGCAGACCATGAGCCACTCGTTTCAGCGCTTAAGGCCGGTTCTGTCACCGTCCGTCCAGCTACTGGGGACACCACCTCCTACGACCTCCAAAATGGCACTGTCGAAGTTCGTGACAACCACGCCACCGTCCTTATCTAGAGCAAATTTACAAATCTCCCTAGGCCTTGCCTCGGGAGATTTGTTGTACTATAGTACCGGCTAGAAACCATTATTCGGAGCACTGACGATGAACCAAAAATCCATCTGGATGACTCCTGAATCGTTCATTGAACGTTTTGAGGAATTCCCATCTTTGCTTGGTTCGATACTTGAGTTTAGATCCAAGAAGACTTACGAGCGGAGTACTGTGTTGACCAATCATTTGCGGTCAGGACGGAAGGTATCGGCTGCTGTGATATGCCGCTGGTACGAGGTTGCTTGGTCGCTCGAAATTGCCGGCGTGGCGATGCGTCAATCATACGCGGCGCAGTTTGATGACGGATATGGTGATGATGAGTATCCCGTCGTCGATAAGAAGTATGACATTGTGATGAGATTGCATGACGCTGGACATACGTTCGTGATGGGAATGCTCTACCTCGCTCATCATTCGTGGTCTAGTGAAGCGATGAATGAAAAAGATCCACAGGTTGCCTACCTGCTTGAAGGTTGTGGTTACTTTCGCTCAACCGTAATGTTCAAGTTTTTGATCGGTAAGAAGTTGTTTGAAGGTGAGCAGTTGGATGATTTTGATGAAGCTATTTTGGCTGGGAGCCTCACGATGGTAAGTGATCGAAGGAGTTTCTTGGCCATCAAATCATCGTATGGGTATTGACCCCCATCAACAAGGAATTCCATCCTTGTTGATGGGGTTTCTTGTTACTCCTGGCACTTGGGACAGTAATGCGTACCGCGTCCGGCACAGCGAATCTTTTTGATAGTAGTACCACAGCGGGGGCAGGGGGTGCCTTGTTTGCCAAAGACCTTTAGGTAGTCACTGTAATTGCCATTGTCGCCACCGGTGTCGACAAAGTGTTGGAAGGTAGTACCACCGACGCGGATAGAGGCGTTCATGACTTCGCCAGTAGCTTTGGCAAGCGCTACTGCCTCGGCCCGGGTTACTTTGTCTGCGCGACGAGTTGGACGCACTTTGGCGGCGAAGAGGGCCTCATCCACGTAGATGTTCCCGAGGCCGGCGACGAAGGATTGATCGAGTAGTACTGCCTTGATGGGGGAGGTGCGGCGCTTGAGACCTTTGATGAAATACTCAATATCAAACCCGTCGTGAATTGGTTCGGGTCCAAATTTGCTCCGAGCTAGCTCAAGTTCTTTCTCGTCCGCTATCTTCACGTAGCCGAAGAGTCGCATATCGTTGAAGAATAATTGTGTGCCATTATCGAGAGTAAAAGTGATACGGGTATGGCGGTTAGGAAGGTGAGTGTCAGTAGGTGAGAGCGTGTGTCCGCCACCGCCAAGTGCGCCTTTGGGATCAAGAAAAAGAAATTGCCCTGTCATCTTGAGATGGGCTAGGAGAAAGAAGTCTGTTTCACCCACAAAACTAAAAATCATCAGCTTGCCCACGCGATCAATGTGCAGAATGGTCTTGCCGGTGACTAGCGTGCTGAAGTTATGGTTATGATTGGTGGATTTATCGTTGTGGACACAGACGGATATAATCCGCTTACCTTTAAGGCGATGTAGTAGTTGCAGGCGCACGGTTTCTACTTCAGGGAGTTCAGGCATAATATTTAGTATTGTACACAAATTTTTTTACCTAGCGAAGAGGGTAAGTTTATCTGGTTCACTAATCATTATCAAAATCACGATTCGGCTCGAGAGAGTAGAATCGCGATTTTGGTAAGAGAATTTTTAATCTATTACTTTTATTCGGGTAGAGGGATCAAATTTTTGTGAGAATATTTGATCGTTTATTAGACTAACGATACCGGCCCCAATGGCGAGATAGATCACTAATGCAATTAGGACAACCCCGTCTATACCCGTATTGCCAATTGATAATGTGCCAAACAGACCGATAAATGGTATAAGCAGAATATCGCTCACGGCGTAAATCGCCCGCCCAAATATAGTGGTTTCATCGTTACTAATCATATTGAAGACACCCCTGAGTAGCAAAACTACTTCAATGAGGGCAGTCAAAATCCAGATTATTTGGGTGCCAAAATAGAGAGCATCATTAGTATCTCTGGTAGTTATTGTAGTGCGGATGGTTCTGGTATCGGTATTCATATGTATTGTAATGAGTGAATAATTTTATTGACGATCTAACGTAAGGTCGTCAATAGTGCGCTCGATGTCTTGGAATCTAATTTCCAAGGCAGCTCGTTCTTCCTTGAATCGACGCTCAAGATTGTCAGTGTGATTGGCTATGGTTTCTGCAATGTCCATCACCTCTGTAATATCTTCCATAGCTAACATAATAATTGATGGTATTTCATTAGAAGGACGCAACCCGCCATAATGTATTTGTCTGGCATTAAGGATCATAATTTTGCGGCCAATTGAGGGGAATTCATGAGTCACCCTAAAACCTTTAAAAAAGGTATTCTTAGGCAAAATATCCTCTAATAGGCGGCGCAAATCAGGTATATCCCACTGCCCATTACCAAGTTTGTAGACAAGTGTACCTTCCGTATCGCTCGATTCGACTTGAAAGGTCCTATAAAATGATTCATTAGCAGCTAGGACACATAACTTTTTATCGAGAATCAACACGGGTTCACGCACAACATCAACCACGGTCTTTATATAAGTCCAACTTTCCTCCCATAATTGCGTAAAAAAATTATTACTGTTTAAGTTTTTTTCTGGTGTCGCATTGGTCATACTATATAGCCGTCGGAATCGCCAATTAATTGCAAAGAGTGGTATAATATTTTTATCTCATCATTTCAGCTTAATAAGGCTTCCGTTATCACTTTAGTCACCAAGCTGTGCAATAAGTGGATTATTCTTGTAGTATTTGCCGTGGTTCTGATTGTTAGCATTTTGACAGTTAGCACAAAGATTTATTATGTTAAAACTGTCGCGGTGCCGATACCAGAACAAACAGTTGACTCGCATTTACAATCTGTCCCAGTAGTATTATCTATTCCCAGTTTGGGGGTATTAAGTACAGTTCAACCGGTCGGTATTGATATGAAAACAAGTGCCATGGGGGTTCCTGACAACCTTATTGACGTCGGCTGGTATAGTCTTGGCGTGCCTCCAGGCGAGGTAGGTAGTGCTGTTATTGCTGGTCACCGCAGCGGTCGATTTGGTAAAAGGGGTGTATTTTATGATTTAAAAAATTTACAGATTGGTGATGAAGTCGTTGTAATAGATCAAGGTGGCGTGCGATTTCTTTTTGTGGTTTTACAAGTAAGAGAGTATGATTATGATGCTGATACAACCGACATATTTTTATCTACATCTACCGCAGCTAGATTAAATTTGATTACCTGTAGCGGTATATGGGATAGTGAAATTGCTTTATTCTCTAAACGTACTGTGGTATTTACTGAACTAGTATCCACATCAACCATGCCTGTTGATATAACAACAGTCACCCCTAATTCAAGAGGTGATTGATGTGTGAAGTTGTGCTTTACAGTCGGTGAGTTAGGTAGTGGCGATACCTGCCAAATAGTAAGACAAGAGACGCTAGAAGAGAAGCTAGTAGTACGAAACTGGTAGTCATTGATTGGCTACCAAATCCAGCGTTCGGGAAATTAGGTGTAGTAGTACTGATACCAAGTACAGCGCCATTTGTCTGTAGGGTGCGATTACTACTACCACTGTTACCGCCACTATGACTACTATTAGATGAGTTGCTATTTTCTGCTATTACAGTACCGGCAATTGTGCCACTTGAAGTATCTGAATTAGCTGATTGTAGCGACCCGCTAATTTCTGACGCCATCACTGTAGTTGTACTTAAACAGATTATCAGTAAGGTGATTACTCGAACGATAGTAAAGTGATTCATAAATAGTTTAGGTTATTCTGCTAAACTACGTACTCCATATGTAGTGCTGTAGTTTCCGTTAACTGTTGAGGTTGGTATTTTGACTTCTACTAGCACTTCAATTTGACGACCAGGTGTAGTTGGGTCCAAGTCAGTGATTAGGTGAAGATTTGGATTACTGTACACATTGCTACCGGTTAAGGTTATGGGTGCAGTTGATGAGGCTTGTAGCGTAGAAATGCGCATATTGCCAGCGACTGGCAAGAGGCTAACGGTATTAGTATGTACCCAGTCAGAAAAGCGCATACTGAAGGCCGTTTCTGTTTGTGGCACAGTAATATGGAAGCGATAAACCCAGCCGTTAGCGTAGGAATCATTAGCAGTAGCTGTGGTATTTACTTGGTCAATACTAGTTACTTGCAAAGCTCCATCAGCAGAGGCTCCGCCAATTACGATACCGTCCACAGTGCCGTCAGTATCAGAATCGATGATGTCGCAATCATTGTTCCAGACGATAACAAATTTGCTAGTGGTAAGATCGGAAAATGCTGGAGTTTGAGCACTTACCAAAGCAGTCATGGCAGAGGTTAGTGTGTCTCCGGTTGAGTATCCAACCAATGAGAACTGATGTTCGCTATCGCAAGTTGTACTCACATCAGACCCCATAACTTCATAGGTACTGTAATCAGCACCACTGGTCATCGGACTAGTGATAGCTTGATAGGGTGTTGGATCGCTGTTATAACCACTGGCACTAAGACTATACGCACCTGTGCCGGCGCCTAGGTTTTCGCTATTCCAGGTTGCCTCCATATTGAATTCCATGCCATGACTCGATGAAGCCGTGGCCATTGTTCCTTCAATAAATTTAACAATAGTCACAGTCACATCGGTAGTGCTGGTGGCCATTTCTTGCGCTGAAGCGATATTAGGTGATGTAGTTAGAAGCAAACTCATCATTCCAGCAGCCAAGACAATTGAGCCCACTAAGAATGAAGCTATGTAAAAGTTTGTGCTCTGGATATGATTTCGTCTTTGATAGTAAATTTGTTTCATATAAATAATTATTATAATTAGTGATAGTGCATTTGTTTACACAACACAGTTAACCGTAAGCGGTATGATTGTATTGTTGACATGATCACTTGCTAGCTAAAGCCCTCATCTTCGGGATGATGATAGGTCAATCAGTGCAGTGGTATAGATGATACCGTTTGATACGACAATTCATTGCAATCAGCTATAAACGTGTTAAGATGAATATCTGGACAAACTCAAAAATTTCAGTGTAATTTATTGACCGTTGCTGCGGCAGTATTGTATGACCACGCAAGATAATATAAAACTCAGATTAATGCTTTCCGACGCTTTTATTAATTTTGAAAAAGGATTAATGATTCATGCTAAGTTTCGCGTCAACGATCCAGCGGTTTGTAATGATTTGGTGCAAGATACATTTATTAAAACCTGGAACTATCTTGCCAAGGAAGGCAAAATTGACTTGATGAAACCATTTCTATACCATATTTTAAATTGTCTAATTATTGATGAATATCGCCGTCACAAAAATTTCTCTTTAGATGCTCTTATGAGCGATGGTTTTGATGTTCATGAAGATAACATTGATCGTTTATTTAACAAATTTGATGCTCTGAAAGTTGTAAAATTAATGAACGCTCTCCCTACACCGTATGGTCAGATTTTGCAAATGAGATATCTAGAAGAGATGTCTTTACAAGAGATCTCACAAAGAACCGGATTAACCAAGGAGACTGTTTCGGTACAGGTACATCGTGGTGTGCTTAAGCTGCGTTCTATATATCTATTTAAGCAGTCACATACTCTAGCTGGAGTGTAATTTTATTACTTTGCCTTCGGCATAGGTACTAGTGGAGCGCTGACTATCTGCGTTTGTTGCTCGCTCTTATTTATTTAATTTATCACAATCATGAAAACAATCTTTGAAACCGTATCGGCTGATCCGCAATTGTCGTCATTATCTGCAGACATAAAGTCCGCTGGGATGTCAGAGATTCTGTCCGCGGTAGGGCCATTTACTTTATTTGCGCCGACTAATGATGCTTTTAAGAAAATAGCGCCGGACGCCTTGCAAAAAACATTGTCGGATGTGTCTAGATTAACAATGATTATCAAATCACATACCGTTTCGGGTAAACAAACTGTTGCAAAACTGCAAACACAAACTGAAGTACAAGCTTTGCAAGGAAATAAATTGACCATAGCAAATGATGGTGGTTTAACAGTCAGTAAAGCGAAAATGATATCCGCCGATACAGAGTGCAGTAATGGAATAATACATACTATTGATACAGTTTTATTACTCTGAGTATAAGTGAAAACTACAAAACACCTCCGGCTTTGTCCGGAGGTGTTTTGTAGTTTCAGATGTTACAGTACAATACTGTCGCTACCTGACTTTTCCAAGCCTTCTTCCTTTGGTGTCTCTATCTTACAGGTTGATTTGGCTGTATTTTTGAATGCATCCCAAGCGGTTTTACGCTCACTTTTAAGTTTGGTGGTGGCGTCTTTGTGGGCTTTTTTCCAGTCAGTCCAAGCACTTTTACTCGCCTCTCTATTGCCAGTCTCACTAGCATTCCAAGCTGTGGCCAGATCAGCCGCTCTGTCATCTAGGGCACTAGTAATGCTATTAGAAAAAGTTGTCCAGGCTGTTTTAAGGCTGGCTTCTCGAGTAGCTACGGCCGCTGCCATACAGGTGCGGTCTACGGTAGTGCTAGATAGTTTAGTCGATCTGGTTGTGCTACCCATAGCGGACTTCTGACTTTTGAAAGTCTGGAATTGTTCTACTAGCATTTGATATTGGGTCTGTAGTTCACTTAAGGTTGGACTAGCGGCCAACGATATTGATGGAGTGAGTACCGCCAATAAAGCAATCGCTAGGGTAAAATTCTTCAACATGATTTTGCAAATTAATTATCGATAATATGGATTTATTATAACAAAAGACTTGGCCATGAGCTAAGTCTTTTGTTAAAAATTTTATTGACCTTGCGGTAAGCTTTGACAGGCGATACCGTCGCCATCTCGGTCCAATCCATGCCGGTCACGATTATCGGCGGTATTGCATGTGTCGAACACCTCTTGGGCTTCGCCTTGGGTTTTGAAATCACTACAGTTGTAGACATTTTCTTCACAGGTAGCACCGTAGAGGGCTTTGCCGTTTTCATCGCGCTTTATCATTGATTCTGAGAGTGAACCGGTCTCGACGAGCTTGCCGAGATCAACATCGGTGCTCGTAGCCTCAAGTCCAAGAGCGATCATGAGGATGACGCCGATGCCGAGCATCCACATGCGAGTCTTTTCAAAAAAGAAGGCAATAACCGCTACGAGGATAAGGAGACCAATAATGATAATGAGGCGAGACTTTTTGTTCTGACGCCAGTCAGCTACGTCTTTCATATACAAATTATTAACTTTCAATGATACTAGTATACGCCTGATTGGGGCCTTTAGTCTAGACACAAAAATGCAGCGCGACCGAAGGTCGCGCTGCTCTTTAATCCACAAGCATCGCCATGGCTTCAAGGGCGTGTTCGAGCTCGCGGGACTTGCGCCGATGCCCGGCCGTAGTTCGTAGTGCCGTGAGAAGGAGGACGATGGCATGCTCGATTTCACCTCGGGCGGCTACGGTACGCGCAGGGTCAGGGCAGAGCGCAATGCGTTCGCCAAGACCCTCAGGCATTGTCCAGATGATGCTCCCGATGCGTGGATGGCGAATCACCATCGGTACGACAATAGGGAAGGGGTCAGGATACTCGACCGGTGTCGGCAGTCGATGTGGCAATCGACCGAGGTTCGCCAGACGCCGCGGCTGTTTTTCCACCTGCCACCACGGCGATTCGCAGTTGTGGTGCTTGTGGATGTTCCGCAGTGGGTCTTTGCCCCAATTCGGACCATCGCGTACTACGTCACGGACATAGCTCGTACCGCGGGGGATGATGCCACCGCAGATCTCGCAGCAGTAGTTTTTGCGAGCTTTGTAGACACGACCACTCCACGACTGGATGAGGTAGGTAAGAGTTTTCATCGAGTTGCCTCCTTTGAAGCGGTTAAGAACGATTCTGGGACTATTGTGCGGGCATATGGTAAAATAGTAAAAGTGTCGACGAATTTCGACAAATATGCTAAAATTAAGTTATGAAAACAGACACCATTAGTGCCGCCCTCCGTCGTCTTGATATGAGTGATGGTGAGCAGGCGATTTATTTATCTCTCTTGCGCGAGGGGCGCGCGACTGCACGTTTGCTCGCTGATCGGACGGGACTGACCAGGCCATCAGTGTATGACCAGCTGAAGAAACTAAGCGCACTCAATCTCGTCGTCGAACTTGATGTTGAGGGCAAGGCACACTTTGCCGCCAGCGATATCAAGCACCTCGACGCGCTCCTTGGTGACCGTATTGACCGCCTCGAACAGAGTCGGCAGTTTCTCCTTGATGCACTTCCAAGTATCGAAGCCGGGCTTGATACCGTGACACCGAAGATTCGCTTCTTTGAGGGTGAAGATGGTATGAAGCAACTCATGAAAGATATCATGTGGCATGATCATTTGTCTCTATTGGCCACTTGGAATGAAGATGAAATGTATCAAGTTTATGATCAAGCATTTTTGCGGTGGTGGAATGAGCGTCGTATTCTCAGACAAATCAAGATTAACTGGCAGGTCGCAACCCTTTCCCAAGCAAAGCAGTCTACGCAAAGATCGACTATCAAACCACCATCACTATATGATGATTGTTTGGATACAGTTACCATGTGTCCTGGTCTGAGCAATTCACCAATGACGAGGTTGGTCTATGCCAATAAGTCAGCTTTTGTCAGTAGCAACCGCGAGGCTTTTGGTTTTATTGTAGAGAGCAGCGAATTTGCTACTTTGCAGCAGCAGTCTGCTTGGTTGGATACTTTTGCAAATAAAGCAATAAAGTAATAGTGAAAGCAAAAGCAACGGCAGACACAAACGGGAAGGTCACAAAGCCGAACATATCAATTACCTTATCGGCACAATCAGCGCTACCGTCCACAAGACAAGGAGCAAAGGCTTCGCGAGTATCGGCTGGTAACATTTGGTATACGTACTGATAGAGAGCTACTAGCATGCCAAGCACAGATAACCCAATGCCATAAATAGGGAAATAGACAGTATCACGCTTGCGCCAGGCTAAGATGCTAAGGAGTGCTTGCGGATATAGGGCAATTCTTTGTAGCCAACATAATGAACAGGGTACAAATAAGAATATTTCCGAATATATCAAAGATATCAGAGTGCCACCCAAACTGCTTAAAATTACACCCGGCCATAAAAATGGTGATATTTTGGGTCCTAATAGTCGCCCGTTATATCTGATTAGGTCATAGGTAAAAATAACTGTGATCACTAGTAACGCTAAGCTGGTAATCGCTAGAAAAGTGTTCAAAATCGGTAATAAGAAGAAAAGTGACAACATACAAGAGGATTATACATGACAATGACCCGTTTTACAGCTGTAACGTTTGCTATAATAAAAGACATATAAGGAGTGAAGTACATTATTTATTATAATATTGATTATGCAAAAAAACCCGATACATTTATTTTTGATTCCGTTATTAGCCGTCTGTCTATTGGCGCCAGCCGTAACTATGGCCAAAAATGGTGGTGACGACGATTGGGATGAAGATGAGGATGAAAGTGGTCTTGAGGTGGAAGCTGATGTTTATACTGATATGACCATCGTCAAGGTTGAGATTAATGACAAGAAAACTATTTTTTCTACTGATGCCGATGATCGTGCCGGTGTAGTAGATGAAGTAGTGTCACGTTTTGCCGTGACTGCCGCAGAGGTAGATGCGGTGCTTGATCTTGAAATCGAAGATCGTGCTAGTCGCACAAAAGAACGAGCCAAACTCTCACATCGTTCTAATAAGAACAAAGATTATGTCGCAAAAGTACGTGAATGTCGTGACAACGATGATGCCTTAGAGATTGAAGCAGATGTCTTTACCGATACTACAATCGTAAAAGTGGAACTGGTTAATGCCAAGGACGTGGTATTTACTACCAGTGCTACCACTAGTGCTGATATCGTAGCAGCTGTGGCTGGACGTTTTAGCGAACTTTCTACTAGCAGTATCGAAGCTGCCCTTGATCTTGAAATAGAAGATCGCGCTAGTCGCACCAGTGATAAGGTAGTAGATGAAGACTGTATGGATAGTCGTCTTAGTACCTCAACTACTGCGATCAATGAAGCAAAAATTGCAGAGTTGCGCGCACGAGTGGCAGAGCTACAGACCTTGCTCGAAAAACTCATCAGTGTATTGCGTGGTAACTAAAAATCAATTGTGATAATAACAAAAGGCCCGTGGTGGGCCTTTTGTTATTATCTAAGCATTACTTACGCTTATTTTTCCCTTTGCTGGCTTTCTTTTCGAGCATTTCCTGCTTTTTCGCCAGACGCTTAGGTGACTTGTATGGTCGAGGTTTGGTGTTCTTTTTAGGACTAAGTGCAATTATTCGTGTCATATGGGCGCTAGTATACATCATTTTTGGCTTTACGGAAGGGCAGTAATCCTTCCCTGGGTCGCTCGTAATAGAAAGCACCAGACAAGGTGTCTGGTGCTTTCTTTACTGGCTCCCCGGGCAGGAATTTCGGTCGTTACACGACCAGTACACCCTGTCGCTATTTTGTTCGCAAGCTCCAAAATATGCTGGCAGGGTTTTCGAATCCTGACACAAGTGACATTTAGTCACTTGTTCCCGGGGAGCATTAAAATCAAAAACCACACTTGCGTGTGGCTTAAGATTTTATATGCTCCCCGGGCAGGATTCGAACCTGCGACCAATCGATTAACAGTCGACTGCTCTACCGCTGAGCTACCGAGGAAGATAGCCATTTCTTACCTAATTTCGTAGGTGAGTGGGTGTATTGTACAGAAATTTTTATATTATTCAACCCAGGACCCTTTGGGTATTGGGGAGGCTTTTTCAGCCTATTGTTGATATACTGTGATACATGCTGAATTTATATTACAAACCTACTTGCCCATACTGTCAACGAGTGCTCGGAGCCAATGACACAATCAAAGCGCCTTTGGTGCTTCGTGATGTGTTGTCTGATCATGTGGCCAAGGAGGAGTTGGTGGCCAAAGGGGGAAAATCACAAGTGCCGTACTTAGAGGATACTGACCGTGGTGTTTGTATGTATGAATCAATGGATATTATCGAGTATCTCCGTCAGAATTATGGTAACGGTGTAGAAGTGGCAACCAATGAAATCGGTAATGTTTGCCCACTAGAATAATTGGTAACAGAGCCAGTTACCAGAAGAGTAGTAAGCGAGTTATACTAGGTATGAGGGGAGTAAGGTTCAGACGGATACCTCAGGCGTTTATCAGGAATAACCATATGAGCAATCTATGCAGTTTCCAATCATAACGTTTACTCACAAAAATGTGTCCCCAGACTCAACTCTGCAGACACTAATAACTAACAAATTTGCCTCATTGCAGAAATATCTAGAAGGGGCACGCAGTGTACGCTGTGAAGTCGAAATTGAGCGTACTACTGCCCATAATAGTGGATCAGTCTGTCGTATTGAGGCCAATCTCTGGCGCGGAGACCGCTTGGCTAGGGCAGAAGCGACTGAAATAACATTTGAAAAAGCGGTTGATGAAGTTAGAAGAAACTTAGAACACGAGCTTGAGCGCGCACATGATAAACGAGTCAGTCTCTTTCGTCAGGGGGCACGCCGTATTAAAGATATGATGCGTTGGGGTAAGTAGCGGCGCAAACAAGAGCGCAGCGGGCCTAGGCCCGCTGCGCTCTTGTTTGCGCCGCTACTTACCCCAACGCATCATATCTTTAATACGGCGTGCCCCCTGACGAAAGAGACTGACTCGTTTATCATGTGCGCGCTCAAGCTCGTGTTCTAAGTTTCTTCTAACTTCATCAACCGCTTTTTCAAATGTTATTTCAGTCGCTTCTGCCCTAGCCAAGCGGTCTCCGCGCCAGAGATTGGCCTCAATACGACAGACTGATCCACTATTATGGGCAGTAGTACGCTCAATTTCGACTTCACAGCGTACACTGCGTGCCCCTTCTAGATATTTCTGCAATGAGGCAAATTTGTTAGTTATTAGTGTCTGCAGAGTTGAGTCTGGGGACACATTTTTGTGAGTAAACGTTATGATTGGAAACTGCATAGATTGCTCATATGGTTATTCCTGATAAACGCCTGAGGTATCCGTCTGAACCTTACTCCCCTCATACCTAGTATAACTCGCTTACTACTCTTCTGGTAACTGGCTCTGTTACCAATTATTCTAGTGGGCAAACATTACCGATTTCATTGGTTGCCACTTCTACACCGTTACCATAATTCTGACGGAGATACTCGATAATATCCATTGATTCATACATACAAACACCACGGTCAGTATCCTCTAAGTACGGCACTTGTGATTTTCCCCCTTTGGCCACCAACTCCTCCTTGGCCACATGATCAGACAACACATCACGAAGCACCAAAGGCGCTTTGATTGTGTCATTGGCTCCGAGCACTCGTTGACAGTATGGGCAAGTAGGTTTGTAATATAAATTCAGCATGTATCACAGTATATCAACAATAGGCTGAAAAAGCCTCCCCAATACCCAAAGGGTCCTGGGTTGAATAATATAAAAATTTCTGTACAATACACCCACTCACCTACGAAATTAGGTAAGAAATGGCTATCTTCCTCGGTAGCTCAGCGGTAGAGCAGTCGACTGTTAATCGATTGGTCGCAGGTTCGAATCCTGCCCGGGGAGCATATAAAATCTTAAGCCACACGCAAGTGTGGTTTTTGATTTTAATGCTCCCCGGGAACAAGTGACTAAATGTCACTTGTGTCAGGATTCGAAAACCCTGCCAGCATATTTTGGAGCTTGCGAACAAAATAGCGACAGGGTGTACTGGTCGTGTAACGACCGAAATTCCTGCCCGGGGAGCCAGTAAAGAAAGCACCAGACACCTTGTCTGGTGCTTTCTATTACGAGCGACCCAGGGAAGGATTACTGCCCTTCCGTAAAGCCAAAAATGATGTATACTAGCGCCCATATGACACGAATAATTGCACTTAGTCCTAAAAAGAACACCAAACCTCGACCATACAAGTCACCTAAGCGTCTGGCGAAAAAGCAGGAAATGCTCGAAAAGAAAGCCAGCAAAGGGAAAAATAAGCGTAAGTAATGCTTAGATAATAACAAAAGGCCCACCACGGGCCTTTTGTTATTATCACAATTGATTTTTAGTTACCACGCAATACACTGATGAGTTTTTCGAGCAAGGTCTGTAGCTCTGCCACTCGTGCGCGCAACTCTGCAATTTTTGCTTCATTGATCGCAGTAGTTGAGGTACTAAGACGACTATCCATACAGTCTTCATCTACTACCTTATCACTGGTGCGACTAGCGCGATCTTCTATTTCAAGATCAAGGGCAGCTTCGATACTGCTAGTAGAAAGTTCGCTAAAACGTCCAGCCACAGCTGCTACGATATCAGCACTAGTGGTAGCACTGGTAGTAAATACCACGTCCTTGGCATTAACCAGTTCCACTTTTACGATTGTAGTATCGGTAAAGACATCTGCTTCAATCTCTAAGGCATCATCGTTGTCACGACATTCACGTACTTTTGCGACATAATCTTTGTTCTTATTAGAACGATGTGAGAGTTTGGCTCGTTCTTTTGTGCGACTAGCACGATCTTCGATTTCAAGATCAAGCACCGCATCTACCTCTGCGGCAGTCACGGCAAAACGTGACACTACTTCATCTACTACACCGGCACGATCATCGGCATCAGTAGAAAAAATAGTTTTCTTGTCATTAATCTCAACCTTGACGATGGTCATATCAGTATAAACATCAGCTTCCACCTCAAGACCACTTTCATCCTCATCTTCATCCCAATCGTCGTCACCACCATTTTTGGCCATAGTTACGGCTGGCGCCAATAGACAGACGGCTAATAACGGAATCAAAAATAAATGTATCGGGTTTTTTTGCATAATCAATATTATAATAAATAATGTACTTCACTCCTTATATGTCTTTTATTATAGCAAACGTTACAGCTGTAAAACGGGTCATTGTCATGTATAATCCTCTTGTATGTTGTCACTTTTCTTCTTATTACCGATTTTGAACACTTTTCTAGCGATTACCAGCTTAGCGTTACTAGTGATCACAGTTATTTTTACCTATGACCTAATCAGATATAACGGGCGACTATTAGGACCCAAAATATCACCATTTTTATGGCCGGGTGTAATTTTAAGCAGTTTGGGTGGCACTCTGATATCTTTGATATATTCGGAAATATTCTTATTTGTACCCTGTTCATTATGTTGGCTACAAAGAATTGCCCTATATCCGCAAGCACTCCTTAGCATCTTAGCCTGGCGCAAGCGTGATACTGTCTATTTCCCTATTTATGGCATTGGGTTATCTGTGCTTGGCATGCTAGTAGCTCTCTATCAGTACGTATACCAAATGTTACCAGCCGATACTCGCGAAGCCTTTGCTCCTTGTCTTGTGGACGGTAGCGCTGATTGTGCCGATAAGGTAATTGATATGTTCGGCTTTGTGACCTTCCCGTTTGTGTCTGCCGTTGCTTTTGCTTTCACTATTACTTTATTGCTTTATTTGCAAAAGTATCCAACCAAGCAGACTGCTGCTGCAAAGTAGCAAATTCGCTGCTCTCTACAATAAAACCAAAAGCCTCGCGGTTGCTACTGACAAAAGCTGACTTATTGGCATAGACCAACCTCGTCATTGGTGAATTGCTCAGACCAGGACACATGGTAACTGTATCCAAACAATCATCATATAGTGATGGTGGTTTGATAGTCGATCTTTGCGTAGACTGCTTTGCTTGGGAAAGGGTTGCGACCTGCCAGTTAATCTTGATTTGTCTGAGAATACGACGCTCATTCCACCACCGCAAAAATGCTTGATCATAAACTTGATACATTTCATCTTCATTCCAAGTGGCCAATAGAGACAAATGATCATGCCACATGATATCTTTCATGAGTTGCTTCATACCATCTTCACCCTCAAAGAAGCGAATCTTCGGTGTCACGGTATCAAGCCCGGCTTCGATACTTGGAAGTGCATCAAGGAGAAACTGCCGACTCTGTTCGAGGCGGTCAATACGGTCACCAAGGAGCGCGTCGAGGTGCTTGATATCGCTGGCGGCAAAGTGTGCCTTGCCCTCAACATCAAGTTCGACGACGAGATTGAGTGCGCTTAGTTTCTTCAGCTGGTCATACACTGATGGCCTGGTCAGTCCCGTCCGATCAGCGAGCAAACGTGCAGTCGCGCGCCCCTCGCGCAAGAGAGATAAATAAATCGCCTGCTCACCATCACTCATATCAAGACGACGGAGGGCGGCACTAATGGTGTCTGTTTTCATAACTTAATTTTAGCATATTTGTCGAAATTCGTCGACACTTTTACTATTTTACCATATGCCCGCACAATAGTCCCAGAATCGTTCTTAACCGCTTCAAAGGAGGCAACTCGATGAAAACTCTTACCTACCTCATCCAGTCGTGGAGTGGTCGTGTCTACAAAGCTCGCAAAAACTACTGCTGCGAGATCTGCGGTGGCATCATCCCCCGCGGTACGAGCTATGTCCGTGACGTAGTACGCGATGGTCCGAATTGGGGCAAAGACCCACTGCGGAACATCCACAAGCACCACAACTGCGAATCGCCGTGGTGGCAGGTGGAAAAACAGCCGCGGCGTCTGGCGAACCTCGGTCGATTGCCACATCGACTGCCGACACCGGTCGAGTATCCTGACCCCTTCCCTATTGTCGTACCGATGGTGATTCGCCATCCACGCATCGGGAGCATCATCTGGACAATGCCTGAGGGTCTTGGCGAACGCATTGCGCTCTGCCCTGACCCTGCGCGTACCGTAGCCGCCCGAGGTGAAATCGAGCATGCCATCGTCCTCCTTCTCACGGCACTACGAACTACGGCCGGGCATCGGCGCAAGTCCCGCGAGCTCGAACACGCCCTTGAAGCCATGGCGATGCTTGTGGATTAAAGAGCAGCGCGACCTTCGGTCGCGCTGCATTTTTGTGTCTAGACTAAAGGCCCCAATCAGGCGTATACTAGTATCATTGAAAGTTAATAATTTGTATATGAAAGACGTAGCTGACTGGCGTCAGAACAAAAAGTCTCGCCTCATTATCATTATTGGTCTCCTTATCCTCGTAGCGGTTATTGCCTTCTTTTTTGAAAAGACTCGCATGTGGATGCTCGGCATCGGCGTCATCCTCATGATCGCTCTTGGACTTGAGGCTACGAGCACCGATGTTGATCTCGGCAAGCTCGTCGAGACCGGTTCACTCTCAGAATCAATGATAAAGCGCGATGAAAACGGCAAAGCCCTCTACGGTGCTACCTGTGAAGAAAATGTCTACAACTGTAGTGATTTCAAAACCCAAGGCGAAGCCCAAGAGGTGTTCGACACATGCAATACCGCCGATAATCGTGACCGGCATGGATTGGACCGAGATGGCGACGGTATCGCCTGTCAAAGCTTACCGCAAGGTCAATAAAATTTTTAACAAAAGACTTAGCTCATGGCCAAGTCTTTTGTTATAATAAATCCATATTATCGATAATTAATTTGCAAAATCATGTTGAAGAATTTTACCCTAGCGATTGCTTTATTGGCGGTACTCACTCCATCAATATCGTTGGCCGCTAGTCCAACCTTAAGTGAACTACAGACCCAATATCAAATGCTAGTAGAACAATTCCAGACTTTCAAAAGTCAGAAGTCCGCTATGGGTAGCACAACCAGATCGACTAAACTATCTAGCACTACCGTAGACCGCACCTGTATGGCAGCGGCCGTAGCTACTCGAGAAGCCAGCCTTAAAACAGCCTGGACAACTTTTTCTAATAGCATTACTAGTGCCCTAGATGACAGAGCGGCTGATCTGGCCACAGCTTGGAATGCTAGTGAGACTGGCAATAGAGAGGCGAGTAAAAGTGCTTGGACTGACTGGAAAAAAGCCCACAAAGACGCCACCACCAAACTTAAAAGTGAGCGTAAAACCGCTTGGGATGCATTCAAAAATACAGCCAAATCAACCTGTAAGATAGAGACACCAAAGGAAGAAGGCTTGGAAAAGTCAGGTAGCGACAGTATTGTACTGTAACATCTGAAACTACAAAACACCTCCGGACAAAGCCGGAGGTGTTTTGTAGTTTTCACTTATACTCAGAGTAATAAAACTGTATCAATAGTATGTATTATTCCATTACTGCACTCTGTATCGGCGGATATCATTTTCGCTTTACTGACTGTTAAACCACCATCATTTGCTATGGTCAATTTATTTCCTTGCAAAGCTTGTACTTCAGTTTGTGTTTGCAGTTTTGCAACAGTTTGTTTACCCGAAACGGTATGTGATTTGATAATCATTGTTAATCTAGACACATCCGACAATGTTTTTTGCAAGGCGTCCGGCGCTATTTTCTTAAAAGCATCATTAGTCGGCGCAAATAAAGTAAATGGCCCTACCGCGGACAGAATCTCTGACATCCCAGCGGACTTTATGTCTGCAGATAATGACGACAATTGCGGATCAGCCGATACGGTTTCAAAGATTGTTTTCATGATTGTGATAAATTAAATAAATAAGAGCGAGCAACAAACGCAGATAGTCAGCGCTCCACTAGTACCTATGCCGAAGGCAAAGTAATAAAATTACACTCCAGCTAGAGTATGTGACTGCTTAAATAGATATATAGAACGCAGCTTAAGCACACCACGATGTACCTGTACCGAAACAGTCTCCTTGGTTAATCCGGTTCTTTGTGAGATCTCTTGTAAAGACATCTCTTCTAGATATCTCATTTGCAAAATCTGACCATACGGTGTAGGGAGAGCGTTCATTAATTTTACAACTTTCAGAGCATCAAATTTGTTAAATAAACGATCAATGTTATCTTCATGAACATCAAAACCATCGCTCATAAGAGCATCTAAAGAGAAATTTTTGTGACGGCGATATTCATCAATAATTAGACAATTTAAAATATGGTATAGAAATGGTTTCATCAAGTCAATTTTGCCTTCCTTGGCAAGATAGTTCCAGGTTTTAATAAATGTATCTTGCACCAAATCATTACAAACCGCTGGATCGTTGACGCGAAACTTAGCATGAATCATTAATCCTTTTTCAAAATTAATAAAAGCGTCGGAAAGCATTAATCTGAGTTTTATATTATCTTGCGTGGTCATACAATACTGCCGCAGCAACGGTCAATAAATTACACTGAAATTTTTGAGTTTGTCCAGATATTCATCTTAACACGTTTATAGCTGATTGCAATGAATTGTCGTATCAAACGGTATCATCTATACCACTGCACTGATTGACCTATCATCATCCCGAAGATGAGGGCTTTAGCTAGCAAGTGATCATGTCAACAATACAATCATACCGCTTACGGTTAACTGTGTTGTGTAAACAAATGCACTATCACTAATTATAATAATTATTTATATGAAACAAATTTACTATCAAAGACGAAATCATATCCAGAGCACAAACTTTTACATAGCTTCATTCTTAGTGGGCTCAATTGTCTTGGCTGCTGGAATGATGAGTTTGCTTCTAACTACATCACCTAATATCGCTTCAGCGCAAGAAATGGCCACCAGCACTACCGATGTGACTGTGACTATTGTTAAATTTATTGAAGGAACAATGGCCACGGCTTCATCGAGTCATGGCATGGAATTCAATATGGAGGCAACCTGGAATAGCGAAAACCTAGGCGCCGGCACAGGTGCGTATAGTCTTAGTGCCAGTGGTTATAACAGCGATCCAACACCCTATCAAGCTATCACTAGTCCGATGACCAGTGGTGCTGATTACAGTACCTATGAAGTTATGGGGTCTGATGTGAGTACAACTTGCGATAGCGAACATCAGTTCTCATTGGTTGGATACTCAACCGGAGACACACTAACCTCTGCCATGACTGCTTTGGTAAGTGCTCAAACTCCAGCATTTTCCGATCTTACCACTAGCAAATTTGTTATCGTCTGGAACAATGATTGCGACATCATCGATTCTGATACTGACGGCACTGTGGACGGTATCGTAATTGGCGGAGCCTCTGCTGATGGAGCTTTGCAAGTAACTAGTATTGACCAAGTAAATACCACAGCTACTGCTAATGATTCCTACGCTAACGGCTGGGTTTATCGCTTCCATATTACTGTGCCACAAACAGAAACGGCCTTCAGTATGCGCTTTTCTGACTGGGTACATACTAATACCGTTAGCCTCTTGCCAGTCGCTGGCAATATGCGCATTTCTACGCTACAAGCCTCATCAACTGCACCCATAACCTTAACCGGTAGCAATGTGTACAGTAATCCAAATCTTCACCTAATCACTGACTTGGACCCAACTACACCTGGTCGTCAAATTGAAGTGCTAGTAGAAGTCAAAATACCAACCTCAACAGTTAACGGAAACTACAGCACTACATATGGAGTACGTAGTTTAGCAGAATAACCTAAACTATTTATGAATCACTTTACTATCGTTCGAGTAATCACCTTACTGATAATCTGTTTAAGTACAACTACAGTGATGGCGTCAGAAATTAGCGGGTCGCTACAATCAGCTAATTCAGATACTTCAAGTGGCACAATTGCCGGTACTGTAATAGCAGAAAATAGCAACTCATCTAATAGTAGTCATAGTGGCGGTAACAGTGGTAGTAGTAATCGCACCCTACAGACAAATGGCGCTGTACTTGGTATCAGTACTACTACACCTAATTTCCCGAACGCTGGATTTGGTAGCCAATCAATGACTACCAGTTTCGTACTACTAGCTTCTCTTCTAGCGTCTCTTGTCTTACTATTTGGCAGGTATCGCCACTACCTAACTCACCGACTGTAAAGCACAACTTCACACATCAATCACCTCTTGAATTAGGGGTGACTGTTGTTATATCAACAGGCATGGTTGATGTGGATACTAGTTCAGTAAATACCACAGTACGTTTAGAGAATAAAGCAATTTCACTATCCCATATACCGCTACAGGTAATCAAATTTAATCTAGCTGCGGTAGATGTAGATAAAAATATGTCGGTTGTATCAGCATCATAATCATACTCTCTTACTTGTAAAACCACAAAAAGAAATCGCACGCCACCTTGATCTATTACAACGACTTCATCACCAATCTGTAAATTTTTTAAATCATAAAATACACCCCTTTTACCAAATCGACCGCTGCGGTGACCAGCAATAACAGCACTACCTACCTCGCCTGGAGGCACGCCAAGACTATACCAGCCGACGTCAATAAGGTTGTCAGGAACCCCCATGGCACTTGTTTTCATATCAATACCGACCGGTTGAACTGTACTTAATACCCCCAAACTGGGAATAGATAATACTACTGGGACAGATTGTAAATGCGAGTCAACTGTTTGTTCTGGTATCGGCACCGCGACAGTTTTAACATAATAAATCTTTGTGCTAACTGTCAAAATGCTAACAATCAGAACCACGGCAAATACTACAAGAATAATCCACTTATTGCACAGCTTGGTGACTAAAGTGATAACGGAAGCCTTATTAAGCTGAAATGATGAGATAAAAATATTATACCACTCTTTGCAATTAATTGGCGATTCCGACGGCTATATAGTATGACCAATGCGACACCAGAAAAAAACTTAAACAGTAATAATTTTTTTACGCAATTATGGGAGGAAAGTTGGACTTATATAAAGACCGTGGTTGATGTTGTGCGTGAACCCGTGTTGATTCTCGATAAAAAGTTATGTGTCCTAGCTGCTAATGAATCATTTTATAGGACCTTTCAAGTCGAATCGAGCGATACGGAAGGTACACTTGTCTACAAACTTGGTAATGGGCAGTGGGATATACCTGATTTGCGCCGCCTATTAGAGGATATTTTGCCTAAGAATACCTTTTTTAAAGGTTTTAGGGTGACTCATGAATTCCCCTCAATTGGCCGCAAAATTATGATCCTTAATGCCAGACAAATACATTATGGCGGGTTGCGTCCTTCTAATGAAATACCATCAATTATTATGTTAGCTATGGAAGATATTACAGAGGTGATGGACATTGCAGAAACCATAGCCAATCACACTGACAATCTTGAGCGTCGATTCAAGGAAGAACGAGCTGCCTTGGAAATTAGATTCCAAGACATCGAGCGCACTATTGACGACCTTACGTTAGATCGTCAATAAAATTATTCACTCATTACAATACATATGAATACCGATACCAGAACCATCCGCACTACAATAACTACCAGAGATACTAATGATGCTCTCTATTTTGGCACCCAAATAATCTGGATTTTGACTGCCCTCATTGAAGTAGTTTTGCTACTCAGGGGTGTCTTCAATATGATTAGTAACGATGAAACCACTATATTTGGGCGGGCGATTTACGCCGTGAGCGATATTCTGCTTATACCATTTATCGGTCTGTTTGGCACATTATCAATTGGCAATACGGGTATAGACGGGGTTGTCCTAATTGCATTAGTGATCTATCTCGCCATTGGGGCCGGTATCGTTAGTCTAATAAACGATCAAATATTCTCACAAAAATTTGATCCCTCTACCCGAATAAAAGTAATAGATTAAAAATTCTCTTACCAAAATCGCGATTCTACTCTCTCGAGCCGAATCGTGATTTTGATAATGATTAGTGAACCAGATAAACTTACCCTCTTCGCTAGGTAAAAAAATTTGTGTACAATACTAAATATTATGCCTGAACTCCCTGAAGTAGAAACCGTGCGCCTGCAACTACTACATCGCCTTAAAGGTAAGCGGATTATATCCGTCTGTGTCCACAACGATAAATCCACCAATCATAACCATAACTTCAGCACGCTAGTCACCGGCAAGACCATTCTGCACATTGATCGCGTGGGCAAGCTGATGATTTTTAGTTTTGTGGGTGAAACAGACTTCTTTCTCCTAGCCCATCTCAAGATGACAGGGCAATTTCTTTTTCTTGATCCCAAAGGCGCACTTGGCGGTGGCGGACACACGCTCTCACCTACTGACACTCACCTTCCTAACCGCCATACCCGTATCACTTTTACTCTCGATAATGGCACACAATTATTCTTCAACGATATGCGACTCTTCGGCTACGTGAAGATAGCGGACGAGAAAGAACTTGAGCTAGCTCGGAGCAAATTTGGACCCGAACCAATTCACGACGGGTTTGATATTGAGTATTTCATCAAAGGTCTCAAGCGCCGCACCTCCCCCATCAAGGCAGTACTACTCGATCAATCCTTCGTCGCCGGCCTCGGGAACATCTACGTGGATGAGGCCCTCTTCGCCGCCAAAGTGCGTCCAACTCGTCGCGCAGACAAAGTAACCCGGGCCGAGGCAGTAGCGCTTGCCAAAGCTACTGGCGAAGTCATGAACGCCTCTATCCGCGTCGGTGGTACTACCTTCCAACACTTTGTCGACACCGGTGGCGACAATGGCAATTACAGTGACTACCTAAAGGTCTTTGGCAAACAAGGCACCCCCTGCCCCCGCTGTGGTACTACTATCAAAAAGATTCGCTGTGCCGGACGCGGTACGCATTACTGTCCCAAGTGCCAGGAGTAACAAGAAACCCCATCAACAAGGATGGAATTCCTTGTTGATGGGGGTCAATACCCATACGATGATTTGATGGCCAAGAAACTCCTTCGATCACTTACCATCGTGAGGCTCCCAGCCAAAATAGCTTCATCAAAATCATCCAACTGCTCACCTTCAAACAACTTCTTACCGATCAAAAACTTGAACATTACGGTTGAGCGAAAGTAACCACAACCTTCAAGCAGGTAGGCAACCTGTGGATCTTTTTCATTCATCGCTTCACTAGACCACGAATGATGAGCGAGGTAGAGCATTCCCATCACGAACGTATGTCCAGCGTCATGCAATCTCATCACAATGTCATACTTCTTATCGACGACGGGATACTCATCATCACCATATCCGTCATCAAACTGCGCCGCGTATGATTGACGCATCGCCACGCCGGCAATTTCGAGCGACCAAGCAACCTCGTACCAGCGGCATATCACAGCAGCCGATACCTTCCGTCCTGACCGCAAATGATTGGTCAACACAGTACTCCGCTCGTAAGTCTTCTTGGATCTAAACTCAAGTATCGAACCAAGCAAAGATGGGAATTCCTCAAAACGTTCAATGAACGATTCAGGAGTCATCCAGATGGATTTTTGGTTCATCGTCAGTGCTCCGAATAATGGTTTCTAGCCGGTACTATAGTACAACAAATCTCCCGAGGCAAGGCCTAGGGAGATTTGTAAATTTGCTCTAGATAAGGACGGTGGCGTGGTTGTCACGAACTTCGACAGTGCCATTTTGGAGGTCGTAGGAGGTGGTGTCCCCAGTAGCTGGACGGACGGTGACAGAACCGGCCTTAAGCGCTGAAACGAGTGGCTCATGGTCTGCCATGATGGTCATCTCGCCCTCGGTACCCGGAAGAGTAACCGAAACCACTTCCCCATCAAAGACTGGGCCGTCGACTCGAGCAATAGTAAGTTGTAGTAATTTCATAAATCATTAGGTGTTAATCCAGTATATTTTGCAATTTTTGCTAACATCTTTGGTCCGATTTCTTCTCCATCATGAAATGCAAATGTGAAATCAGGATACCCTGCTCGACCCAATATACGATGAGAGCCCCGTTGGCGGATCACAGTCCATCCAATGGACTCAAGGGCACGAAGAACCTTTTTGGCTTTAGCGGCCGGCCACTGACCCATACACGAATAACTGGCTAACGACACCACGCGCACCAGTCAGTTCGACTCTGTCTGCGAGCGTACGCAATGCAATAGCTGAGACTTTACGTTTGGCTTCGGCCTTTGTTGCTCCATAGGCCATAACGCCAGGCAGGCTCGGCACCTCAGCGATATGTCGACCATCAGCTTCTTTGTCGAAGATAATTTTTAGTTTTGTAACAGACATAATTTGATTATACAATCAAAAGTTCGAAAGACCAACTGATCTATCAATGGCGTTAATTAACTTCATCAATTCCTCCCTTCATATAAAACGAAGACTCATTTTTTTCGTCATGCTTACCGTCGAGGATTTCGCCAAAGCCACGGACCGTATCAGCGAGTGATACGTACTTGCCCGGTGCACCCGTAAATACTTCCGCTACTGAGAATGGCTGCGACATAAAGCGCTGGATCTTGCGAGCACGGTATACGGTCTGCTTGTCTTCTTCGGAGAGTTCTTCAATACCAAGAATCGCGATGATGTCCTGGAGATCCTTGTAGCGCTGGAGTACCATCTTCACCCCCTGCGCGACGCGGTAGTGTTCCGCGCCAACAATTGCTGGATTAAGCGCTGAAGAGTTACTTTCAAGTGGGTCAATCGCTGGGTAGATACCAAGTGAGGCGAGCTGGCGAGAAAGTACCACGGTTGAGTCGAGGTGTGAGAAGGTAGTGGCTGGCGCTGGGTCTGTCATGTCGTCTGCTGGCACGTACACCGCCTGGATTGAGGTAATCGAACCGTTCTTCGTTGAGGTAATACGTTCCTGCATCCGACCCATTTCTTCTGCGAGCGTCGGCTGGTACCCTACCGCACTTGATACACGACCAAGGAGTGACGATACTTCCTGACCAGCCTGGGTAAAGCGGAATACGTTGTCCATGAAGAAGAGTACGTCCTTACCACCCTGATCGCGGAGTGACTCGGCCATGGTGAGGCCAGTGAGTCCGACCCGAGCACGTGCACCTGGCACTTCGTTCATCTGACCGAACACGAGCGCTGTCTTATCAAGCACGCCTGAGTCCTTCATTTCGTGGTAGAGGTCGTTTCCTTCACGTACACGTTCACCAACACCGGCGAACACTGAGTATCCACCGTGCTCAGAGGCTACGTTGTGGATGAGCTCCTGGATGAGCACCGTCTTGCCTACTCCCGCTCCACCAAAGAGTCCGACCTTACCACCCTTGATGAATGGTGCGAGGAGGTCCACCGACTTGATACCAGTTTCAAACACTTCAGTCTTGGTCGATTGATCCACAAACGCTGGCGCTTCTTGGTGAATAGCACGCATAGTGCCGCCCTTTACTTCGCCTTGACCATCAAGTGTGTGCCCAAGCACGTTAAAGAGTCGTCCGAGGGACGCTTCGCCGGTTGGCACTGAGATAGCCGCACCCGTATCAACCACATCCATCCCACGAGTCAGTCCCTGGGTGTCCTGCATGGCAATGGCGCGCACCCGGTCAAGACCAACGTGCTGTGCGACTTCGAGTGTAAGGGTCTCGCCGCCCTCCTTTTTGACGGTGAGCGCATTAAGAAGCGCGGGTACACCATATTTGAAGTGGACGTCGACTACTGGACCGATAATTTGGGTGATAACACCTGTGTTTGTAGTACTCATAATATTTATAATTTGTGTTTGAAATTTGGTAATGGTGATTTTAACGTCTTTTCTGACAAGTCGGTTACTCTATTCCTCGGAGAATTGATGGTGCCAGATGCGAGGCGGTCTAGGAAAATAATGTGAGGCGTACTTCCTGTACGTTGAACATTATTTTACCGATGACCAACAAAGCAGATGGTGCCATAAATTATTCGAGGGCTGCTACACCAGCAGTAATTTCGGATATCTCAGCGGTAATCTTCGCCTGGCGGGCTTTGTTGAACTTGATCGTCAATGCCTTAATCACTTCCTTACTCTTATCAGTGGCGTTCTTCATCGCCACCATACGCGCTGAGTGCTCAGACGCTTTACTCTCGAGGAGCGCATGGTAAAGGAGTATCTGCACAAGCTGCGGAATGAGGGCATCAAGGACGGCAGTCGCTGACGGTTCAATCGTGTAATTGACGACACTGTCCCCGGTCACAGTTTCATCACTAAACTTCCCATGCTTGGGCTTGATACCCTGCATGATGTAGTGAATCTCGGCCGGATCTAGTGGCAACACCTGACGGAGGGTCGGTGCCTGTTCGAAGGTCGAAATGAAGTTCTGGTAGATGACATTTACTTCACCGTAGGTGTCACTCCCTTTAAACGCGCTCATGGCAACATCAGCCATCGCGTATACGTCCGCTATGGTAACATCATCAGCCACATTCATGTACTTCGCCACTATCGTGATTCCCTCACGCTCTGCATACTCAACCGCCTTGCGACCAATCGCAATGACGTCAAAGTCTACCCCATCGCGACGGAGGATGTCTGCTTGCTTCAAGACCACACTGTTGACACTCCCCGCGAGACCCTTATCACTGGTGACCATTACCACCAGACGCTTCGCGGCCGTACGCTTTTGCGCCAGTGGGTGCTGGAGAGCCTCGTCGCTACTTGAGACACGCGAAAGGATTCGCATGGCAGCATGCACGTATGGGCGACTGGCAAAAGCGCGTTCCTGACTCTTGCGCATCTTGACCGCCGAGACAGACTCCATCGCCTTGGTCACTTTGCCAGTCTTTTTGGTCGAGATTATTTTGTTTTTAATTTGTTTGAGTGCCATATCACTAATCGATTAGATTCTTTTCGAGCAGGTCATTAACTATGAGCAAACCAGCTGGAGGTAACTTATCTTTGTCATTACTCGTAAACCAGGCAAGTTCAGCCACTTCAACATCATCAACTGTCAGTTCACCGACGTACTTGGCAGTGAAACAATTCATTTGTACCATCGTACCTTCAGGACTGTTGTGAGCAGGAGCAGTAAATGTACCGTAGTGCTCTATTGTTTCTGGGAGAATATCGACGAGTAACTCTTCTTTGATCTCGCGGATAAGTGCTTCTTCATTGGTCTCACCCTCTTCCCGGCGTCCGCCCGGTGTATAGAAAACTTCCTGACCATGCGAACGAGCCATAAGGACTTTTCTATCCTTTATGTTTATCCATGCCGACTTATTGATGGTCATGTTTTCCATATTCTAACTATGCACTGTAGTATTGCGCATTTGCCTGCTTGAAGTCTACGATAGCGGTATCAAGGAGGGCTTTGGTCTCGTCACTCAGCGCTCGCTCACTTTCGATGGTATCGAGGATGGCTTTGCGGTCGCGTTCGATAAATTCGTGGAAAGCGACTTCAATTGCCTGTACATTCTTCGCTTCAGCGTTATCGAGGAGGCCAGTGTTGGCACCATAGATAGACACTACCTGCTTGTAGAACGGCATTGGGTTACTCTGCGTCTGCTTCAAGAGCTCGACATACTTGCGGCCACTATCGATACGCTTCTTGGTGTCCTCATCGAGGTCAGAGGCAAACTGCATAAAGGCTTCGAGTTCACGGAACTGCGCGAGCTCAAGACGAATCTTACCGGCTACCGCTTTCATCGCTTTGGTCTGAGCACTACTCCCTACACGTGATACCGAGATACCGACGTTGAGGGCTGGACGAATACCCTTGTTAAAGAGGTCGCCTTCAAGGAAGATCTGGCCATCTGTAATTGAGATGACGTTTGTTGGAATGTAGGCCGATACGTCACCTTCCTGGGTTTCAATGATTGGGAGTGCAGTGATAGAACCACCACCAAGTTCTTTTGAGAGCTTCGCTGATCGCTCAAGAAGGCGTGAGTGGAGGTAGAAGATATCACCCGGATACGCTTCACGTCCTGGTGGACGACGAAGGAGAAGGGACATCTGGCGGTATGCCACGGCGTGCTTTGAGAGGTCATCAAATACGACAACCACATCCTTACCCTGCTCCATAAAGTACTCGCCGATAGCCGCACCGGTAAATGGTGCGAGGAAAAGCATCGGTGACGCCTCAGAGGCTGAGGTCGCGATAATGGTGGTGTATTCCATCGCACCCGCCTTTTCGAGTTCGGCCATGATGGTCGCCGTCTTTGAGCGCTTTTGACCAATCGCTACATAGATACAGATTGGGCGCTTGTCTACTGGTTCGTACTTCTGGTTGATGATGGTGTCAATCGCAATAGTGGTCTTACCAGTTCCTCGGTCTCCAATGATGAGTTCGCGTTGTCCACGTCCAATTGGGATCATTGAGTCAATAGCCTTGATACCGGTGTGGATCGGTTCGTTCACACTCGAACGATCCATCACGCCGTACGCCACACGCTCGATTGGCA
>JACCDV011302364.1_pt1 | contig 32786 bp, 44 predicted proteins | sample 7446131 | NCBI WGS metagenome assembly JACCDV01 (sample SAMN15323448, study PRJNA562643) | freshwater metagenome | isolation source: river surface water | place: USA:Blue River Watershed | collected 2017-08-17 | reverse complement strand
TCCTGGAGCTCTCTTCGATACCACAACAGGTGCAAGATGTGCTACGGTTTCGTCTGCTGGACTAACCGGTAACTCCATAGTGTCAACATACACCTTCACCAAAACCCTCCGCCTTGGTATGCGTGACGGGGAAGTGAAGAGCCTACAGCAATATCTCAATACCAATGGCTATACAGTATCAACGACTGGGCTGGGATCAAGTGGCAACGAATCAACATACTTTGGCCCTGCAACCAGAGCAGCTCTCATTAGATATCAAGCTGCAAAGGGTTTGACTGCTGATGGTATCTTTGGTCCAAGGACAAGGGCTGTAATCCAGGGGTCAGCGCCTGTTGTATCACAGAACACTACACCAACTACCCAAACCTCTAGTGGAGTCTCCCTCCGCCTCAACTCTTCAGGTCCTGCTGTCAAAGCTCTACGTCAGAAGCTACGTTCTCTTGGGTATTTCTCTCCGTATGGATCACCAAATACCCCTTCATCTGAAGTGAATGAGACATCTTTCTTTGGTGCTACAACCGAAGCAGCTATCAAAAAGTACCAATGTGACAAGAACATTGTATGCTCAGGTTCAGCGGCGACAACCGGATGGGGAGTGGTGGGGCAAAGGACGAGGGCGGAGTTGGGGTTGTAACAAGTTCATTATCTCTAGCTAAAAGTTTGAAAAAAAAGACCGGATCGCTCGTAGCGATTCGGTCTTTTCGATTGGACCCTCAGTTCACGGGCGACCGAAACCGGTCCGTATTCCATGTATATGATATCGATCTCGCCGACAGATGTCTATGGTATGTGATACTTACTTTGGGTCAGGATGGCAATATTGTATGAGTTGTTGGGGGATAAATGAAAAAGCGACGGGTCCCGATGGAGGATCCGTCGCTCTCATTGAAGCTCACTGACCTTGATCAATCACGACCTGCGCCTTTTTCGATCGAGCACGCAATAGTGCGTCGTATCGTTTCGCGTATACAAAGTTTGGCGACATAGCCAGTTTCTCACGGCCGGAGATTCCATTCCATGGCATTTTTGTTGCGTAGTACAGATTACTGAGTGCGGCAGAAACTTCACTGCTACGCAAGTCGTTCTGGTCTAGGCCAAAATCAGCATAGAGAGCGCACTTGCCAATATATACCGGAATGCCCGACATGAATTTCTTTTTCGTCCGATATAGTTCGGTGATTATTTTGCCGTAGGCTTTCGGTACGATGAGTGATCTTTGCTGAAGAGTGGAAGGAAATTTTTCCAAAGTCAGCACTGACTTGAGATGATGAATGACTTTTTTCAAATCCTCCTCACTGCCGTATTCAAACGCGGTCCAGCGAGTATATAATCCTCTTTCACCCAGGACTGGGGAATCGTTATTTACGCCAGGGGTATGCACATGCTCATTTGCATATGCACTTCCTGCACAAACCCTTGCAAGCGATCGGGGAGTGCATTTCCAGAGCTCTTCTGGAGATTTCCTTTTTCTTCTCTTCCAAGCTCGACCCCGATTTGGGAATTTTTTCGTTGGTTGAGAGGTCCAAATTAGACTGAAGTCCTTTGTTGATGTGCTCATAGTTCTGACTTTCTGTGTGGTTGTTTTGTTTTTTTGTGAAATGAGCGAACGTCCGTGAGGATCTGTTCCAAGCCTAGAGTAGCAGACTCCATGTACTGAGGCAATGGTTTTGAGAAATAGTTTTTTGATTTATTTTGAAAAAGAAAAAGGCCTACACACCGTGAGATGTGCAGGCTTGTATACTAGAATTATTAAGCCTTTTCTATTGGATTACTATGCATGGCCATTTTCCGTGCTACTATTCGGCCAGATGTTTTGCTGATGCAAAAGATCTTTCACTCAACCCTTATAGAAACACAGAAATCCATGAATAATAATGAAATTGTAGTCGCGCGGGCGCTTCTTGATATGGACGCTGTCGGATTCAAGCTCGACGATCCGATCACATTCAAATCAGGCATCAAGTCGCCGGTTTATGTCGATAACCGAAAGCTTCCTTTTCACCCACCCCAGTGGACGAGGGTTATTGAATCCTTCGGGGATCTATTGTCCTCAGATTCAATCCACTATGACATCATTGCCGGTGTCGAGACTGCTGGCATTCCACACAGTGCCGCTCTCGGATTCTTTCTTGATAAACCTTCTGTCTTTGTCAGGAAACATGCCAAAGACCACGGCACAAAAAAGATGGTAGAAGGGGGAAGCGTAACAGGACGGAAAGTCGTGCTCATAGAAGACTTGGTAACAACCGGCGGGAGCAGTCTTGACGGCATTGAATCCTTGCGAGCAGAAGGTGCCAATGTCGATTCCTGTGCGGTTATCGTGAGCTATGGCTTTGCGGAGGCCAATGAAGCATTCGAAAAAGCCGGAGTGACACTGCATTCCCTGACATCCTTTCCGGTCATCCTCAAGGAAGCCTATTCTATGGGAAAAATTGACGAGGCTGGAGTTGCAGTGGTCACAGACTGGCTGGGAGATCCCCACAGTTGGGCTGCCAGACGAAGACTTGCCTAAAATCTGGGGTTTGGGGGTAGGTTATACAAAAAAGCCGGTTCGCATTCATGTGGACCGGCTTTTGACTATTATCCAATATATGCTACTATCTCCCCAACGCCTCAAAGCGTTTTGTTTCGAATCTTCTTGGTGTTTTCAAGACATCAAAGAGATTGGGTTGCGAAAGCAACCCTATAAATCAAGTTAAAATCGATTGCTCGTGAATGTTGGTACGAACTCCTAAATAGGATTTCAATCCAACCAATGGCCCAATCGCCTACAACTGAATATAGTAGACACGCTTCCTTGCTAGGGTACCCGTCCCATCATACAAGCGTTTGTCCGGTTTCTTTACAAAAAGACCTTAAATATCCTTATTTACAGCCTTTTTTTGTTAAATTAGCCAAGAAGCACTGGAAACAATTTTTATTTATCCATTTTTGCCTTTATTTCTCGCTTTGCCATGTTAACTGGCAATACACGGCTATAAATAAGGGTAAAATAACTCAAAAAAATCAATATGGCAGGAACATTTGATCGTTCAAAACCTCACGTAAACGTAGGTACAATTGGACACGTAGACCACGGCAAGACTACTCTTACCGCGGCTATTCTAAACGTCCTTAACCGAGCAGGTATGGATGCTACAGTCAAGGCTGTAGGAGATATCGATAAGGCACCTGAAGAAAAGGCGCGAGGAATCACCATCTCGCTTTCTCACTCAGAGTATGCAACAGCAAATCGACATTATGCTCACATTGATGCCCCTGGTCACGCAGACTACATCAAGAACATGATTACAGGTGCCGCTCAGATGGACGGTGCGATCCTAGTGGTTGCAGCGACTGACGGAGCTATGCCCCAGACTCGAGAACACGTTCTCTTGGCTAAGCAGGTAGGTGTACCTAAGATCATCGTATTCCTTAATAAGTGCGATATGGTTGATGATAAAGATATGATCGACCTTGTTGAAGCTGAAATCCGAGAACTTCTTTCAAAGAACGGATTTGACGGAGACAATGCTCCAGTTATCAAGGGATCAGCTCTTAAGGCTCTTGAAGCTTCAGGAGTAGATGATGAATGGTCTAAGAAAATCCTCGAACTTGCTGAGGCTCTAGATACATACATCCCATTGCCTGTTCGAGAGATCGACAAACCTTTCCTTATGCCTATCGAGGACATCTTCTCTATCGAAGGACGAGGAACAGTGGTTACAGGTAAGGTAGAAAAAGGACAGATCAAGGTTGGAGAGGAAATTGAGATCGTAGGTCTCAAGGATACTCAGAAGACTACCGTAACTGGTATCGAAATGTTCAATAAGCAACTTCAGGAAGGTCAGGCTGGCGACAACGCTGGTATCCTTCTACGAGGTGCAAAGAAAGAGGACCTAACAAGAGGGCAGGTTCTCTGCAAGCCAGGTTCAGTTAAGCCTCATACTGAATTTGAAGCTGAAGTATATATCTTGAAGAAAGAAGAAGGCGGTCGACACACTCCATTCTTTACAGGTTACAAGCCACAGTTCTACGTTCGAACAACGGATGTGACTGGAGAAGTAACTCTAAAGGAAGGCGTAGAAATGGTTATGCCTGGTGATACCGTTACTTTCAAAGTAAAACTCGTAGCTCCTATTGCACTTGAAGACAAGCAGCGATTGGCTATTCGAGAAGGAGGTAAAACTGTAGGTGCTGGTGTAGTTACAAAAATCGTAGCGTAACCTTACTAATCTAATCTTTCGCCATATATGGCTGTAAAAGAAGGAACAAAAAAGAAATCAGTCGGAAAAGAAGAAGTTGCATCAAAGCTACGAATTCGAGTACGAGCATATGAATCGAAAATTATCGATGCATCTATAAAACAGATCATGGATACCGCTCTTCGATATGATGCTGTTGTAGTTGGTCCAATCCCTCTACCTACCGAAATCAAAAAGTACACCGTTAACCGAGCCTCTTTCGTATATAAGAATGCGCGAGAACAATTCGAGATGCGAGTGCACAAGCGATTGATCGACATCATAAATCCAAATGCTAAGCTAGTCGAAGCATTGACTAACTTATCATTGCCGTCCGGTGTAAACATCGACGTCAAAATGATGTAATCAATTTAAGATGTAATGTACATTTGAAGTGTTGAGTGGGAGCGATCCGCTTCAAATTGTAATTCTTCTGACTTAACAAAATTCTGCTATGAAGAAATTTATTCTAGGGACGAAGTTGAATATGACCCAGCTCTTTGACGAAGAGGGTAGAGTTCACCCAGTCACGGTCTTGAAGACGTCGCCAACAACGGTTACGCAGGTAAAGACAGAGGCTACTGATGGCTACGCAGCAGTTCAAGTCGGTTACGGCAATAAAAGCGCGAAGCGAATCAATAAGGCTCAAAAAGGTCACATGAAGGATGGTGCATTTGCGACACTCAAAGAAATAAAAGGACTTGATGGAGAGCTCGCAGTGGGCACCGCTATCGAGAACACTTTCGAAGCTGGCGACATAGTCGAAGTATCGGCTATATCAAAAGGAAAGGGTTTCCAGGGTGTAGTAAAGCGACATGGCTTCCATGGAGGTCCGCGATCTCACGGTCAGAAACATTCTGAGCGAGAACCGGGATCTATCGGTGCCGGTGGCTATCAGCGCGTCTTCAAAGGTACGAGAATGGGCGGACGAATGGGCGGGGATCGTATTACTGTAAAAAATCTCACTGTTGTCTCGGTAGACAATGAGGCAAATGAAATCTATATCCGAGGTGCAATTCCTGGTCGAAGGGGCACATTAGTGGAAGTAAGAGGCTAAACAAATACCATGGCTAAAATCACAAAAAAAGCAGCTCCAAAAGCTTCAAAGACAACAAAGGCCCCAAAGGTCGCTGTTGCTGATATAGAGGCTTCTGTATTTGACATGGATGGAAAGTCTGCTGGAAAGGTAACATTACCTGGATCAGTATTCGGTCTCTCATGGAATGCCGATCTTGTTCATCAGGTAATCACATCGATGATGACAGATGCTAGGCAGCCGATTGCTCACACTAAGATGCGAGGTGAGGTCTCCGGAACAGGAAAAAAGCCTTGGCAGCAAAAGGGAACAGGGCGCGCAAGACATGGCTCAAGACGGTCTCCGATTTGGGTTGGTGGAGGTGTTGCTCATGGTCCTCGAAATGACAAGAGCTTTGACCGAAAAGTAAACAAGAAGATGAAAACCAAAGCTTTATTCACTATCCTCTCGAAGAAATTGAAGGATGGAGAAGTATTGTTCGTAAAAAATATAGAGCTATCAGAACCTAAAACAAAGCATGCACATGCTGTCATCAGCCGCGTTGCCAAAGTATCAGGTTTCGAATCTCTGGCTACAAAGCGAAACAATACAGCTCTCATCGCCCTTCCAGAAGTAAGTGAAAACGTAAAGCGAGGATTCAGCAATTTCGGTAACATGGAAGTTTCTGAAGTTCGAAACCTTAATCCACTTTCACTTATGCATTACAAGTATGTAGTGATTGCTTCTCCTGAAGCATCACTGGTCACTCTTCAGTCGAGAGTAGCTGGCGCTAAAGCTTAATTGAAATAAATACATATATATGAAAACTATCTCAATCAAGCATTCTACAGGCGTCATCAAGAAGCCTCGAATCACAGAAAAGGCGACAGTGGGAGCAGAAAAAGGAGCATACATATTCGAAGTATCGGAGGATTCAAACAAGGCATCGATAGCGAAAGCCATCGAGCAAATGTACAAGGTTGTACCTGTAAAGGTAAATGTTGTGCGAAACCCAGCAAAGAAAGTCTTTGTACGTGGAAAGGTCGGCACCAAACAAGCTGTAAAAAAGGCGATCGTTTTCCTAAAAAAGGGAGATAAGATCGATTTGGTTTAAATTTTATCAAAATAATTAAAAAAATATGAAACGATTCAAACCAACAACAGCATCTCGCCGACATATCACTGTGGTATCGTATCGTGACCACATCACGACTAATGAACCATACAAACCTCTCACAAATGGCTTCAAGCGTGGAACTGGACGAAACAATACGGGCCGAATCACTACTCGACATAAGGGCACAGGGCATAAGCGAGCTTTCCGAGATATCGACTTTAAGTACGATAAAAAGGAAATTCCAGCTACTATTGCAACTATAGAGTATGATCCGAACCGAACTGGATTTATCGCATTACTCAATTATGCTGACGGAGAAAAGCGATACGCACTCCTCCCTCAGACAGTTCGAGTTGGTGACAAGGTAATATCAGGTCAGAAAGTCGAAATCAAGGCAGGTAATCGTCTGCCACTTCGAAATATTCCTGTAGGTACATTTGTCTATAACATCGAAGTTAGGCCAGAGGGTGGTGCCAAGCTGGTACGCGCCGCTGGATCATTCGCTGAGGTCATCGCTCAGGACAATGGCTATACTCAGATCAAAATGCCATCGACAGAAATCCGCAAAATCATCGACTCTGCATGGGCTTCTGTTGGTTCGGTGTCAAACGATGAGAATCGTCTGCAGAACTTCGGCAAAGCCGGACGAAGCCGATGGAAGGGAATCCGACCAACCGTTCGAGGTACAGCCATGAACCCAGTGGATCATCCACATGGAGGAGGTGAAGGACGACAAGGACGAGGACGTCGACGACAGATTTCCGTTTACGGTAAGCCTACCGGAAAGGGACAGAAGTCTAGACGACCAAAGAAATACTCTAATAAGTTCATCGTTACCCGAAGAAAGGTAGGAAAACGAAAGTAATTTATAGCGTTAATAACAGAAATACCACCCAATTACAGGTGGTATTTCTGTTATTAATACTGAACTACCCCTAATCCTGACTGATTGGAATTATCAGGCTTTACCGAGCGTCATAGTGACTTTCTGGGGTAATTGAGTGAATTATATTTTACAAAATTTAAGTCAGTTTTAGCCAGAAATCATTTATTTGACATAACTCTGTTTTTTGCTACTATAACGTCCACTAGCTCAGTTTGGGCTATTATTTTTCGCACTAAACTACCCCTAAGACATGTCACGATCGCTTAAAAAAGGTCCTTTGGTAATCGAAAGATTGCTAAAGAAAATCGACGGCAAAAAGCCCATGGAAACTGGTGTTATTAAGACATGGTACCGTGCTTGCCACATCTCACCTGAGATGGTCGGTTTTACTTTTGGAGTATATAACGGCCGCGTGCATGTCGACGTTCTTGTTACAGAGGACATGGTGGGTCATAGATTGGGGGAATTTTCACCCACTCGAAAGTTCATCCGACATGGAGGAAAGATGCAGAAAGAGCTCGACATTGCCAAGAAGCAGGCAGAGATTGACGCTGCAAAGTCCGCTAAGGCAACCGTAGAGGCCAAGAAATAATGTATAAAAGGATAAGATCATGAAAGCAATTCTAACCAACTATAGACAATCTCCTCGTAAAGTCGGACTCATCGCAGGTCTTATCCGGGGCAAAAAAGTAAGCGATGCACTTACATCACTTCGTTTTGCTGTAAAGCGAGCAAGTTCTCCTATGGAGAAATTGCTTTTGAGTGCAGTGGCCAATGCAAAGAATAACGGCATAGAAAACCCTGAGAGCTTATATGTAGTAGAGATGAGAGTTGATAAGGGTATCGTTCTAAAGCGATTCATGCCACGAGCCAGGGGAAATGCTGCCCAGATCCTAAAGCGATCAAGCAATGTCATTCTAACTCTTGGAGAGAAACCACAGAAGGGCAAGGCTTTAGCAAAAGCTACAAAATCTAAAAAAGATAATAAATAACAATCATCATGTCACACGTTGTTCACCCATATGCACATAGAATTGGAATCATTCGAGGATGGAAATCTCGATGGTTTTCGATGCATGGACGATATCGAAAGAATCTAAAGTGTGATGTGCTAGTGAGAGAATGGCTAGAGAAGAAAATGCGAGGGCAGTATGTGGCAGATATTGAGATCGAGCGTGGCGAAAACACTCTTCGTATCATCATCAAAACTTCACGACCAGGTATCATTATCGGACGAAGTGGAGAAGGTGCACTAAAGCTCAAAAGCGAAATCGTAGATTTCATGAAAAAGATTGACGCTGATACGAAGGTTGATTTCAAACTAGAAATAGAGGAGATCAAATCACCAGAATCGAACGCTGCGATTGTGGCTCAGATGATAGCTGAGGGTCTTGAGAAGCGTATGCCTTTCCGACGTGTAATGAAGCAGATGGTTGACAAGGTTATGGCTAGCCGAGACGTTCTCGGTCTCCGAATATACCTTGGTGGACGACTAGGAGGAGCGGAAATGGCCCGAACTGAGGAAATCAAGAAAGGTCAGATTCCTCTTCAGACATTTCGATCTGATATCGATTTTGTACGACATGAGGCTCATCTCCCATATGGCAATATCGGTATAAAGGTCTGGATTTATAAGGGTCAGATTTTCAATAAATAATCTCACTACCATGTTATTCCCAAAGAAAGTAAAACATCGAAAATGGCAGAGTGATCGAAAGCATCCGGCAAGACGTGGTGTTGAAACACGTGGGACTGAATTAAATTTTGGTTCATTTGGCCTCAAATCTCTCGGGCAGTCTCGAATGACCTCTAATCAGATAGAATCTGCACGAAAGGTCATCTCTAGAACAATTGGTAAAACTGGTCGAATCTGGATTCGAATTTTCCCAGATCGACCTGTCACTCAGAAAGGAGCAGAAACTCCCATGGGTAAAGGTAAAGGAGATCCAAAGGGGTTTTGCTTTGATGTTTTGCCAGGAAGAATGCTTTTCGAAGTAGAAGGTGCCACAGAAGCAGATTCACGAGAAGGCTTGCGAAAGGCTAGCACTAAGCTTCCAGTAAAATGCAAGATCATCAGCCGAGCTGAGAGGGAGGCGGCATAATCTATAACAAACCATGAAAGACCTAAATAACAAATCAATCAAAGACTTGGTAAAGATGCTCACTGAAAAGAAGGAGGCTCTTCAGGGTTTTAGATTTGGTAATGCAGGTGCAAAATCTAGAAATGTAAAAGAAGGACGACAGATCAAGAAAGATATCGCCAGGATCATGACTGCTGTTTCTGTGATTAACAGAGAAGAAGCCAAGCATGCAAAAACTGTCAAAGTCACTACGACCGCTTAATCATTTTAATAATTATATGAATAATTCAACAGAAACAACAAAATCAAATAAGCGGATCCTCAAAGGTGAGGTCGTTTCGGATAAGATGACCAACACCATAGTTGTTTTGGTAAAGCGATATGTAAAGGTCCCTAAGTATCAAAAGTATGTCACTAAGACAAAGCGATATAAGGCGCATGATCAGGGTAATACCAAAAAAATCGGAGATTTGGTTTCTATTCAGGAATGCCGTCCAATGTCGAAGGATAAGCGTTTCATAGTCATCGCATAACAATAAATATATGATACAACCACGATCAGTAATATCAGTAGCAGATAATACAGGGGCAAAAATTGTCCGTGTTTTCAAGGTACTTGGCGCGGCAGGGAAGCGATATGCCGAGATTGGAGATACAGTTATTGTATCAGTCCAAAAAGCTGAACCTCGAAAGGCTGTAAAGAAAAAAGATGTACTCCGAGGCGTGGTCGTCAGACAGCGAAAAGCATTTAGGAGAAAGGATGGATCATATGTCAGATTCGATGAGAACGCAGTTGTTATCTTGGACAAAACAAAACCAGAACCGATTGCTGGACGTATCTTCGGTCCTATTCCAAGAGAGATTGCGGAGCTAGGTTACCAGAAGATTGCATCTTTGGCCCCAGAAATCGTATAACCTTTTACAAAAAAGATTTAAATTTACTATCATGAACATCAAGAAAGGAGACAATGTAAAAGTGCTTATAGGCAAGGATAAAGGAAAGACTGGCAAGGTCACCAAGGCTTTTCCCAAAGACAATATGGTTTTGATCGAAGGATTGAACCTAAAAAAGCGACATCAGAGAGCCAGAAAACAAGGAGCAAAGGGTCAGGTGGTCGACATGGCTGCCCCTATTCATGTATCTAATGTTGCCAAGGCATAAGCTCTAGGTCTAATAAAACGAATATGAAACACTCAACAATAAAGGAAAAATCAATCGCGGCATACGAAAAAATGAAAGCCGAGTTTGGATATAAGAACAAGATGCAGGCACCTCGAATCTTGAAGGTATCTATTTCTTCTACAACTGGATCTATCAAGGATCCTAAAAAGCGCGACTTGATCGGGGATAGGCTTTCAAAGATCGCTGGCCAGAAGGCTACGGTGAAGAGTGCCAAGAAATCAATCGCCTCTTTCAAAGTCCGACAAGGTGATGCAGTTGGTTGGCAAGTAACTCTCCGTGGCCCTAGAATGTGGAGTTTCCTGGAAAAGCTTGTGAATATTGCCTTGCCACGAACTAGAGATTTTCGAGGTATTGAGGCCAAGTCAGTAGATCAGATGGGCAATTACACACTTGGTATCAAGGAGCATACCGTCTTTCCTGAGACTGCTGATGAGGAAATCAAGGATGTGTTCGGATTTGCGGTCACATTAGTCACTTCTGCCAAGTCGAAGCCAGAGACACTTTCCTTATTAACTCATCTTGGTTTTCCTTTCAAAAAAGGCTAAGAATAGCTCTAAAAACCATTGACTTTGGGTATCGAAATTGATACCATGCTCAAACCACAAGCAACATGGCAAAAACATCGACATACGTAAGATCACTAAAAAAACCTAAGTTCAAGAGCCGCGTCGTAAGGCGATGCTTTCGGTGTGGGCGAAAGAGAGGATATATGCGAGATTTCGATATGTGCCGTATCTGCTTCCGAGAATTAGCAAACGAAGGACGAATTCCAGGTATTAGAAAATCATCATGGTAGACACAATCGCACAACTTATCACAGGTCTCAAGAATGCAAATAATGCCGGCAAAGCATCTACTACTTTTCCTTATTCAAAAATGACTGAGGGTGTACTCGAAGCTTTACATAAGGCTGGTTTTGTCGGATCTATCGCCAAGCATGGCAACAAGAAGATAACAAAGTCTATCGATGTTGATCTCTTATACGTTGATGGAAAGCCTAGAATAGAGGGTGTACAGCAGGTGTCAAAGTATTCAAGACGAATGTATGTAAAGTCATCTGAGGCGAATGCTGTCCGAAATGGATTCGGTGCATTAGTGCTCACTACACCAAAGGGAATTTTGGTCGACAGAGATGCGCGAAAAGAAAAGGTCGGAGGTGAGGCTTTATTCAAGATCTGGTAAATCAGTCTTGAATTAAATAAATAAAACTAAACTCTTAATACAAAAACCATGTCACGAGTCGGCAAACAAATTCTCGAAATACCAGCTGGAACAGAAGTAACGATTACTGATGGTTTTGTCAGTGTAAAAGGAAAGAAAGGAGAGATTAAGCGACCATTCAAGACGGTTATTGATATTAAGCATGAGGGAAATACAATTACTCTCGCTCCTCATAAGAAGGATAACGCTACTCGAGCACTTTGGGGGACGTATGCTTCTCATATAAAAAACATGCTAAAAGGAGTAAGTGAGGGATTTGTTGAAAAGCTAATTCTCGAGGGTATTGGATTCAAGGCAGAAGTTGCTGGTACCAACTTGAATATGGCCCTCGGTTTCTCTCACCCGGTTGTAGAGACTATTCCTTCTGGAGTGACGGTTGTATCAGAAAAGGGTGTACTGACAATTTCTGGATTTGACAAGGAGGCCGTCTCGCAGTTCGCTGCAAAGATCAGATCTCTAAAGAAGCCAGAGCCATATAAAGGCAAAGGATTCCGATATGAAAATGAGGTTATCCGACGAAAGCAAGGAAAGAAATCTGCTTAGTCAAAGATCTAAGATATTGAGAAATATAATTTTATGAAAAGAATAATCAACCTAACACCAAGAAAGCGACGACAACAGCGAATCCGATCCAAAGTATCGGGTACTGATTCACGTCCTAGACTTTCAATATACAAGTCTAATGCTGAGATGTATGCTCAAATAATCGATGATACAAAGGGAACAACCTTAGTATCAGCATCTACCATTGAGGTCAAAGGCGCAAAATCAGCCACAAAGACAGAGCTCGCTAAGGCTGTCGGTGTAGAGGTGGCAAAGCTTGCTGAAGCCAAAGGCATCAAGAAAGTAGTCTTCGACCGCGGAGGTTTTATCTTTACTGGCCGAGTCAAGGCATTAGCTGACGGAGCAAAAGAAGGCGGACTTGAATTTTAATACACTATTTATATGAACGATACAGAAACAACTCTACCAGAAGAAATAATCGAAGATACCGAAGTGGCCTCTGTTGACACTGTCGCGGATGAAGCGTCGGTTGCTGATATAGTTGAACCTATCGCCGCAACTGCGCCAGTTGCAGGTGGACGACCAGCGTATGCTCCGCGATCAGGAGGTCAGGGAGGTTTTGGAGGCCGAGGCCGAGGTGGTGATGGTCGTGGTGGTCCACGAGGTGGTGGGCGAGGAGGTCCTCGACGTGAAATGCGTGCAAAGCCAGAATTTGATCAAAAGATCATCGATATCAGACGAGTAACTCGAGTTTCTTCAGGGGGGCGACGATTCAGCTTTGCTGTATCTTTGGTTGCCGGTGACCGAAAGGGACGAATAGGAGTAGGTACTGGAAAGGGTGGTGACACAGCGCTCGCTGTCGAAAAAGCATTTCGAAATGCAAGAAAAAATCTGATTACACTAAACCTCACCAAAACTGGAAGCATCGCACATGATGTAAAGGCAAAATATTCAAGCGCGCGAGTTGAAATTAGTCCTGCTCCTGGAAAGGGAATCGCGGCTGGTAGCTCGGTTCGTGATGTTATCGAACTGGCTGGAGTAAAGGATGTCGTAGCAAAGCTTCGTTCTGGAACAAAGAATAAACTGAACAATGCTCAGGCTGCGGTCTTGGCTCTTTCAATGGTCAAGAAACCTAGAGCTCGAGTTGGCGAAAAGCAAGGATAATACTTTTTACTACCTTTAATCCAAAACATATGCAAATACACGATCTAAAACCAAGAACAAAGCGAATGAAGTCTGCTCAAGTCGGACGTGGTGGAAAGCGTGGAAAAACATCTGGACGTGGAACAAAGGGACAGAAGGCGCGAGCAGGACATAAGATCCGTCCTGAGATCCGAGACATGATCAAGCGATTACCAAAGCTCCGAGGACGTGGCAAGAGTACGTTCAAGTCTTTCGTTGCGAAGCCACTTTCTATCAATCTTTCTGCATTGGGCGCCTTTGCATCTGGAGACAAAGTCACACCTACAACCCTGATCGAAAAGGGAGTAATTTCTGCATACAAAGGCCGAGTCCCATCTGTTAAGATATTAGGGACAGGAGATATTTCAGTAAAGCTGACCTTTGTTGATTGCTCTATCTCAGCATCTGCAAAGGAAAAGATTGAGAAAGCGGGAGGAAGCATTAAGTAGTACAATAAGCCAATATGAATACATTTTTCACAAAGCTAAAAGCGATTCTCGGAGACCCATCGCTCCGCAATAGGATATTAATGGCTCTCGGTATTATCGCTATTTTTCGTATTTTGTCAGCGATCCCTGTTCCAGGGGTAGATCAGGCTGCTCTTACTCAGTACTTGGGCGACAGCGAATTTCTAGGATTCCTCAACATCTTTGCCGGAGGAGGACTCTCTATACTATCTATCGTGATGCTCGGAGTCGGTCCTTATATCACCGCATCGATCATTATGCAGTTGGCTACAGTATTGTCTCCAAAGCTCAAATCTATGGCTACTGAGGAAGGGGATTATGGTAGAAAGAAGATTGCACAATATTCTAGGCTTTTGACCATCCCGCTCGCATTTATTCAGGGATTCAGCTTTATCGTTCTCTTGCAGAAAGAGGGTGTTATTTCGATTCTATCGCAGTTTGATATGCTCGTTACTCTATTCGTCATCGTAGCTGGCTCTATGCTCCTCATGTGGCTTGGAGAGGTGATGACAGAATTTGGCATCGGAAACGGTGTATCGATGATCATCTTTGCTGGTATCGTCGCGGCACTTCCTGGAGCTATCGCTACTCTCCGATTGAATTATGACCCTTCGATGATAACTACATACCTGCTGTTCCTAATCGTCGGTCTACTCACAGTATATTTTGTCGTTTATATCACAGAAGCAGAGCGATCTATTCCGGTCACATATGCAAAGCAGATGCGTGGTAATAAGATGTATGGTGGATCTTCATCATACCTTCCACTTCGATTGAATCAGTCAGGTGTGATGCCGATCATCTTCGCATTATCGATTCTGGTATTCCCACAGATGATTCTCAGTGTGCTCTCATATACTCAGATGCCATGGGTTGCTTCAGCGGCAACATTCGTCAATGGTATTTTGGCCAATCAATTCTTCTATGGACTGTTCTATTTCATCCTAGTATTCCTTTTCACATTCTTCTATACTGCTGTCACATTTGACCCTCATGCAATCTCTGAAAACCTCCAGAAGTCAGGTGCATTTATCCCCGGAGTTAGACCTGGAGAGTCTACTACGACATATTTGGGTAAGGTTGTGACTCGAATCACCTTGGTCGGCGCACTTTTCTTGGGTCTCATCGCAGTCCTACCGGTAATCGTTCAGTCTGCTACTGGTATTCAGAATATTACTCTTGGTGGTACATCACTTCTCATTGCAGTCTCAGTAGTCCTAGAAATGGTAAAGAAGTTCGAAGGCCAATTAGCAATGCGTGAATATTAAAAAATCAAAATGCTCACAAAAAACCGCGCTTCACAAGGCGCGGTTTTTTGTTTGTGATATTATTATCTCAATGAACCTAAAAACCTTTATCATTATCGGTCGCTCGGGATGCGGTAAGGGAACTCAGGCTGCTATTTTAGATAAGTTTCTTAAAAACGAAGATCCTGAGCGAAAAATATTTCATCTAGAGACCGGCGCTAGGTTTCGGGAATTTATAAAAGGTAGTGGATATACCAGCAAACTTGCTAGTCTGGTTTCGGATTCGGGTGGTAGGCAACCAGATTTTTTGGCGATTTGGAACTGGGCTCATTTGATGTTGGAAGAATTGACAGGAAATGAGCATATAATAATTGATGGTACTCCTCGTTCATATGAAGAGGCTTTAGTATTAGACACCGCCATGACTTTTTATGGCAGATTGAGACCAGTTGTTATATTTCTAGATGTATCTAGAGAATGGTCTAAACAGAGATTGATGAGTCGTGCAGCAAAAGAGGGTAGAACCGATGATCAATCAGAGGCTAAAGTTGAAAAAAGATTAGAATGGTTTGAAACTGAGGTTATGAGAGCGGTTAGATTTTTTGAACAGTCAAATGGTTATAGATTCATACATATAAACGGGGAAAGGAGTATTGAAGAGGTTGCTGAAGATATACAAGAAAGGTTGGTGGAATAATTCTCAGGGTGTTATAATTTGTAGCATGGATAAAATAAAAATTATAAAGATAATAATCGGCATTGTCGTAACAATCGCAGTCATAATATTGATATGGATCATTGTAAAGTCTCGTGTCTCAGATAAGCAAGCTGACTCTGAATATGAAGCGGCTCGTGCCGCTCTAATTCAGACTATCCAATCACAAACCGCACCGGTTGACCCAGATACGAGAGCGATGTTAGAGGCCAAGGTGCGAGATGTTTCGGCCGATGGTCAAGTTGCTCCACGTTAAATTCTGTCGTTGTTATACAAGTAATTTAGGAATATAATATATTTATGAAAAACAAGAACATATACATATCTCTTCGAGTAGGTGCATTGGTTCTAGCTGGAGCCTTGATCGGAGTGGCGGCTAGTGCTCAATCAGCATGGGAAAATCCAACATCTGCTCCACCAGCAGGAAATATTGCAGCACCATTGAATACAGGTTCAGTTGCTCAGGGGAAATTGGGAGCTCTGGCTATCGGTCAGGCATCGCCTGCAGGTGGAATTAATCTTGATGTTACGGGGAATGCAGTAATCGACAGCGTTGGTGTTCTGAACCTCGTTGTGGCAACCGGAACTCCAGCAGCTGGCAAGGTTCTGACATCAGTTGATAGCGCTGGAACTGTCTCATGGCAGACCCCATCATCTGTTATTCCAGAACCAACATTTTACACTTACACAGACATAACAATGCCAGGATGGAATTCAGCTACTCAAACCATGTGGATATCAATTGGAAATTATTCCTTTTGTGCGATAACTAGAATGGGTTCTGTTGGTAACTATGTTGCGAGGGTACGAAAAAATACAACCTCTGGATTGTGGGAAGTTCAATATGCAGGTATGACAGACGGCTTCACTGTTGGTTGCTTCTAGTTAGCACTATTATCCTATTATCTTCTTGTGAAAAAAACATCCATCAAACCACTATCAAAATATGGCCTACTAGCATTCTTTGTAATGCTCATAATGTTTGCCATAGGTGGATCTAAGTCAGCAGAAGCAGCCCCTATCGAAGATATTGGGGGATATGCTTGGTCTAGCAATATCGGCTGGATATCATTCAATTGCTCCAATGACAGCTCATGCGGGACTGTATCTTACGGTGTCACAGTAGATATGGCCAATGGAGATCTCTCTGGATATGCCTGGTCTAGCAATATCGGCTGGATATCATTCCAAGAAACTACAGGTTGCCCTTCTGGTACTTGCGGGGCCTATATAGATGATGTATCTCCTAGTACTCTGACAGGTAATAAACAAGTAAAAGGTTGGGCAAGGGCTCTGTCTGCAACAGAGGCCGGTTCTGGAGGGTGGGATGGATGGATCAAACTAGACAGTAATCAAGCTAATCCGATCACATACAATTTCCAGACTCAACAATTCCTCGGATATGCATGGGGGTCCGCGGTTATTGGTTGGATCAGTTTTAGTTCTCAAAACCTCGGTACCATACCTTCATACGCTGTAACTGGCCCAGGATCTGGACCCGATTATCTCCATACTCTCGGATCGATTATGACAGCCCCAAAATGTGATACTAGTGGTGATTCATATCTTGAAATAGCATCAGCAGCTAATGGTAATGTGGGTAATGATTTTACATATTCTGCCTATTCCGTATCAGCCGCAAGTGTCATAGCGGCATTACCAACTCCATATCTAGATGGAGGTAGTAGTAGAATTGTAGCCAGACATTACGCAGCCACCTCAACCACCTCATATAGATATGCAATTTATGCTACCCAAATCAGTACAGGGTTATCTACCTCGACTGCGACATCTAGTCTCGTGAGTATGCCAGCTGGATATACTTGTCAACAGAATCCTGGACCTACCGAATTTGAATTCAACGATGAAACCTTTACTCTCATTCCTGATACGGTACGAGATGATGACATGTGCACAGCTCGTGGATCTTTTTCTCATAACGGTATACATGGCACCGATGTAGAAGTAACTTGTACATTGACTAGTCCACCTGCCGCACCTGAGACATTGAATTATCAAACATCGATAATCAGAGATGTTAGTCCAGGGTTGCATACATATTCATGTACTATTGCGAGCTCTACTGACCCATTGACGGTATACGATACCTTCTCAATTCCTAGACGATGCTATAAGGCGCCAGATGTATCAGAAATTTGATTTGATAGATTTTTGATTCCCATACGCAAATAGTGTATCGTTAGGCTCTAATATGATTAGTCTCAAGACCAAGGCAGAGATAGACATCCTCCGAGAAGGTGGACGTCGACTGGCACTCATTCTGAAGGAGCTAGAAACAATGGTAAAACCAGGGATTTCTTCGGTGGATCTGGAAATGAAGGCCAGAGATCTATGTGCATACCATGAAGGTAAGCCGGCTTTCCGTAACTATACGCCAAAGGGAGCAAGCCGGCCTTTTCCTGCGGCACTATGTCTGACTATCAATGATGGTGTGGTCCATGGTATACCCCATGAGAAGCCTCAAATCCTTGAGGAGGGTGATCTTGTGACTTTGGACATGGGTTTGACCTATAGGGGGTTAATCACCGATGCTGCTATCACAATTTGTGTTGGGGATATAAATATGCTTGATAAAAAAGGCAGGGCGCTTCTGGAGTCAGGGGCCAAGTGTTTGGAGGCGGGGATTGAGGCGGCAAAAGCAGGCAAGAAGACGGGTGATATTGGGCATGCCATTGAAAAGACTTTGGATTACTACCATAAGACATATGGATTCAATTTTGCAGAAGGTCTAGGTGGTCACGGGGTTGGGCATAAAGTCCATGAGGATCCTTTTGTGCCTAATTTTTCTAGGCCCAATCAAGGGGTAGTTTTAGAAGTTGGATTAGTAATTGCTATCGAACCAATCATAAATGAGAAGAGTCCCGAAATAGTGCTCGAAGATGATGGTTATACAATCAAGACCGCAGACGGAGGGAGAAGTGTGCATTTCGAGCATACCGTGGTAATTACGGAAAATGGTGCGGAGATTCTCACTGTCTGTTAATTTTTTGCTATACTGATAAGTAATGGAACAAGGAATCACTCCTTCTCATTCATATGAAGGAAAACAATTTCGCAATGCTGAAGAAGAGTTAGCGTATTTGCGCAAGGTCATTATTGAAAAAGAGGCGCGTATTGCTGCCAGTCTCGAAGATCGAGGTGAATCTGCTGATCGTGAACATATAATAAGCCAAGAGATCAAGCATTATACCAATGAAGATGCAGAGCGTGTTTTGCATGAACAATTCTCAGTGCCAAGTGATAGGGCAAAAGAAGTGGCTAGTGAAATAACACTCGAACTATCTCCGGAAAGCCATGACAAGGATATCGAACCTTTCATAGCCAGGATGTATTCTGAAGGTATCCTCAATACCATCCAAGTGGTCCGTAATATGAACAATCCTCATTTAGAGGACGATTTTCATCGTTTCCTAATCCAATATGTGAAAGCTGGCCTGCCAACCCCAGGATTCACAGGCAAGGAGAGTGTCCCTGAGGCAAAGTCATTGCGCAAGACTTTGTATGAGATTTCATTGCCCGAAGCTGATGAAAGTGCCAATGGCCCAAAACGCAATCTGAAGGAAATAATCTCCTCAATGGAGCAATTCTACTCCGGAATGCTCTCAGTTGATGATCAGTTTGCAATCGAGCTCGCCGTATCAGAGGGTAGCGAGGAATTCGTATTCTACGTTTCGGTTTCTGATAGTACGAAATCTTTATTTGAAAAACAATTTCTAGGAATTTTTCCAGATGCCAAGATTATAGAAAAGAAAGATGATTTCAATGTGTATAATCCCGATGGTGTGTCATTGGTATCGACTGCAGAATATGCTCGTAATGCCATTTATCCTATAAAGAGTTATGCGGAATTTGATTTTGATCCACTGAATGTAATATTGAATGCATTTTCGCAGATTCGTCGTGATGGAGAAGGGGCGGCAATTCAGATAGTCCTCAATCCAAAAAGCATACATGGTAGGGATTATTATGTAAAAGAATACAAAGGGGCACTTGATGAAATTCAAAAGGGTGCCAAGGTCAAGGATGCAATCGATATTCGACATACCTTGTTAGGAAAATTTGGCAAGGCGGTTGGGGATATAGGCAAAGGTTTTGCTGAGGAATTTTCACCTCTAAAGAAGAGCCAAGAACAAAAGGACAAAGAAAAGGATAAAAAGAAAGAAGAAGGAAAGGTTATTGATCAGATAGCCGTCGAGCAAATCACCGCAAAAATTCAGAGCCCAATCGTCGAGGTCAATATCCGTCTAGTGGCCTCAGCACCGAATCGTGAGAGGGCGGAGAGTATCCTTTCCGAGCTTGAATCTACCTTTGGTCAATTCGAAAATGCTCTAGGAAATGCTATCAAGTTTAATAGGGCAAAGGACATCGGTGATATCCGTAGTGCCCTGCATAAGTTCACCTATAGAATATTCGATGATCGGGTATGTATACCTATGTCCATTCGTGAGCTCAATACCATAATGCATTTTCCAGGTGATAGTGTGACAGCACAACCTCAGTTGAAGCAGAGCAAATCCAATACAGCACCAGCGCCTTTGGGATTGGCAGATCATGGCCTTTATATCGGAATGAACAATCATCGAAATCATGAGACAAAGGTCTATGTGACACCAGAAGACCGACTAAGACATTTTTATGTTATTGGACAGACTGGAACTGGAAAGTCTACCTTGCTCCGCAATATGATTATTCAGGATATCCAGAATGGAGAAGGGGTCTGCTTCATCGATCCACATGGATCCGATGTTATGGATATTCTTTCTCATATACCAAAAGACAGATTTGATGATGTCATATATTTTGATCCGAGCCAGACTGATAGACCGATGGCTCTCAATATGCTCGAATATAATCGCGCATATCCGGAGCAAAAGACATTTGTGGTGAATGAGCTTTTTTCTATTTTCCAAAAATTATACGGTGGCGTGCCAGAATCCATGGGCCCGATGTTCGAGCAGTATTTCCGAAATGCCACAATGCTGGTGATCGAGGATCCTGATAGTGGTTGTACTTTGCTAGATGTGTCTCGTGTTATGTCCGATAAAAAGTTCAGGGATATGAAATTGGCGAATTGCAAGAATCCAATTGTAGTCCAATTCTGGAAAGAGATTGCAGAAAAGGCGGGCGGGGAAGGCGCTCTCGCCAATATGGTGCCATATATAACCAGCAAGTTCGATGTCTTCCTAGCAAACGATATCATGCGCCCTATCATCGCTCAGGAGAAATCCAGCTTCAATTTCCGCGAGATCATGGATAATAAGAAGATCCTGCTCGTCAATCTTGCAAAAGGCAGATTGGGTGATATCAACTCATCCTTGATTGGTCTTATCTTAGTTGGAAAAATCTTGATGGCCGCCTTGTCTCGAGTGGATTCATTTGGCGGTAACATGAATCCTTTTTACCTATATATAGATGAATTCCAAAACATCACAACTCCATCAATAGCCACCATCCTATCCGAAGCTCGCAAATATAAATTATCGCTAACAGTGGCTCATCAATTCATAGCCCAATTGGATGAAAAAATAAAGGATGCCGTATTTGGAAACGTCGGATCCATGGCCGTATTTCGTGTTGGGGCCGAGGATGCAGAATTCCTGCAGAAGCAGTTCGATCCCGTTTTCAAATCTAATGACATTATGAATATCGACAATATGAATTGTTATATCAAGATGTTGTCTCATGGCAAACCGGTCAGACCTTTTAATATCGAATTCACATGGCCTCCGAAGGGGAATGAAGCCATTGTACCAAATCTCAAGGAGCTTTCTTTCCTCAAATACGGCAAGGATCGAGCGTTGGTGGAAGCAGCAATCTCACTCAAATATAGGAAGGCAGATCCTTTGCCTGTAGTGCCATCACCGGCGACAGGTGCACCGATTCAATGATAGTATTTGGCTATGACATCAAATAATCACCATAAGTTTGAACGAACCCTCGTAATCATCAAACCTGATGGTATTCAGAGGTCCCTGATAGGAGAGATCATTAGTAGGTATGAGCGAATAGGCCTCAAACTGGTTGGAATCAAGATGTTGATACCATCAGAAGACCTTGTCAGGATGCACTATACTCTCGACCCCGAATGGAAGCGTTTGGTAGGAGAAAAGAGGTTGAAAGCAGCCCCAGAAGGGCATGTTGATGGAGAAAGAGATGCTTTGGTAATTGGCGAAAAGGTATTACTGACTTTGACCAAATACATGACCGCTGGCCCAGTTCTCGCCATGGTCTGGCAGGGCGCGCATGCCGTCTCAGTCGTTCGTAAGGTGACGGGTGGTACTGAGCCTCGAACCAGCGATATAGGAACCATCAGAGGGGATTTCATGCTCGATTCGTATGAGATGTCAGAAACTGACAATAGGGCGGTCCGTAACCTGGTTCATGCTTCAGGATCGGTCAAGGAGGCAGAGGATGAGATAGCTCACTGGTTCAAGCCGGATGAGTTATTCGATTATCGAATTGTCCAGGAGCAGATTTTGTATGAGAGGGATATGGGGATTTTGTAGGTAAGTATAAAGATGAAGTTTTATTAATGAAAACCAGGTGAAGAAAGCCCCTAATTGACCACATCTTTTTGCCTTTTGTAAACCTTGCAAAGTCCGAAAGTGGGGTATACTGAACATAGGTAGTCTTTATATCCATCTATCTAAATTTTTTCAAAAGGGAATACCGCAAACGGCTGATTCGTCAGCCGCGTCCGAGCAGACCTTGGTCTCCTTGGCAGGGCTCCCACCTAGTATATTTCTAGGTTGGATATACGGACTGCCTATAGAAAAGCTCATCTGCAAGGATGAGCTTTTCTTATTTATTGATGAAAATTTCATAGTTGATGTAGTATGATGTCCGTATATGGAAAAAAGAGCCTTCTTCCAATCAATGCGAATGCCTGTTTATGTTGGCCTAGCAATTGCTATTATAGTCATCGTTCTCCATGCTTTGGCCAGTGAATTCGGTTGGTACTGGATATTCAGATGGTTCGACAATCCTATGCATGTGCTAGGGGGTATATTTGCAGGATATCTAGGAATTCTCTTCCAGACAATGCGAACTATGGATGTCAAAAAGCGTCCGTCACTTTGGGTTGCTCTCTCTGCGGCGCTAACTGTGGGAATAGCATGGGAGATTTTGGAATATTCATACGGACTAGCCGGATTAGATCCGATCCATCGATTCGATACTCTCAAGGATCTCGTGAATGACATGATGGGTGGAGTTATAGCACTTCTCGTTTGGGATATTTTTATATATAAGAAACTCAATAAATAAGATACACTGATATACATGAAAACACAGCAAACGGGCGAGCCATTTTTAAAATTGAAATTCTGTGGTGGGGTAGGGACGACTACTGGAGCCAATTTTTTACTGACTGGAAAGAGACAAGATTCAACACCTAATCCAGCCGGTGAAATTTCTTCTTTTTTCAAGATTCTAATTGATTGTGGACTCGAGCAGGGAGAAGGACAGGGATCAGAAGATTTCAATCGAAGTTCATTTTTATATGATCCAAAGGAGATAGATGTTTTACTGGTGACACATGCCCATACCGATCATATTGGCCGAATTCCAAAGCTTATGCACGAAGGATTCCGGGGTACAATCTATTCAACCGAAGAAACCAAAAAGATAACCGCTGTAATGTTTGATGATGCCATCAAATTGATGATGCAAGAATCAGCACGTGAACAAAAGCCAGTTATGTATACAGCAGATGATGTGGCACAGGCTTTTTCACATTGGAAGACCATCGACTATCACCAAAATTTTGAGCTTCATCCAGGGTATAGTGTTTTTTTGAAGGATGCTGGACATGTACTCGGTTCAGTCATATATGAGCTCACAGTTGAGGATAAAAGGAATGACTGGAAGCGCAAAGTTGTCTTCACTGGAGATCTTGGTAATACTCCTTCACCGCTCCTTCGGGATACCGAGGCCGTCACAGACGCTGATTATCTTTTGATGGAAAGCGTATACGGAGATCGCAATCATGAGGATCGAGATATTAGGACCGCCAAACTCCAAGATGCCATCATCGACAACCATAAGCGGGCTGGGGTATTGGTTATGCCAGTCTTTGCCCTAGAAAAAACCCAAGAGCTCCTCTATGAGATGCATGAGCTACATAAAGCTCACAAGATCCCTCTTACGCCTGTATATCTCGATTCACCGATGGCAATCAAGCTGACGGAGATTTATAGCCAGATGAACAAGAATTTCAATCCACATGCATTAGGTGAGGCAAAGCATGAGCAGATTCTGAGTTTTCCTGGGCTCAGAATCAGTGAGTCAGCAGAAGATTCTAGAGCTATAGCTCATATGCCTTCTCCAAAAATAATTATGGCAGGATCTGGTATGTCAAATGGTGGTCGAATTCTTCACCATGAATTACAGTTTCTGACTGATCCAAATAATACGATCCTTTTCACTGGATATCAGGCAGTTGGTACTATTGGACGTCTAATTCGAGATGGTGCAAGTGAGGTTAACATTCATGGAGAAAAATTACGGGTCCGGGCGCGGATGCTTTCTATCGATGGATATTCTTCTCACAAGGATTCTGATAATCTGGTCGAATTCGTTTCCAATACGGCTGATACGGTTCGCAAGGTTTTTGTTTGCATGGGTGAGACCAAAAGTGCGTTATTTCTGGTCCAGAGGTTACGGGATTATCTAGGGGTTAATGCTGTTCATCCTGATGCGGGGGATGAGGTGGTGTTGGATTAGATCAAAATGAAATTCTCATCAAGAAAATTAAAGCGTTTTTTGAAGACAGGTCCTATTAATAGCCTGAAACTTTTTCGACGAAGAAAGAATAAATATGTGGTCATAAACAAAACTACGGCCACTTATCTTGATAATTTATCAGCTCAGACTTTTGATGAAAGCCTAATTGCTCTTTGGAATGAAACAGAATCAATGCCAATGAGCAATATGCAGATAGATCTGACCGAAGCTGCGTTTTTGCGCTTTCTTATTAAAACTATTGATGCGAAAATTATTCTCGAAGCTGGCACCTTTCGCGGTTGGAGCACGGCGGTTATGGCTTCGGCAATAGAGGACGATGGAAAAGTTATCACGATGCAGATTCGTCCTGAAGAAGCGGCGCTTGCTTCTGCACTATGGCAAAAACATTTGCCTTCGAATATTTTAGAAAAAATTGACCAGAGGATAGGGAATGCTGCAATTATTATGAAGGATATGACAGATACATTCGATCTAATCTTCATCGATGCTGACAAAGCCGGATACCCAAACTACCTCACATATGCGCAAAAGCTCATTCGCAAAGGAGGTTTGATTATTTTTGATAATGCCTTGAATGCTGGTCTTGTTGCTACAAAGGCAAAGGATAAAGTGACAACAGTGCTGAGAGGGTTAAACGATACTATTTTTTCAAAGGAGACCATGGCAGAAGGTTTTGAGCCCTTGATTATTCCTGCTTGGGATGGGGTTGTCATTTTGAGGAAAAAATAACCATATTTAGCTCTTATGCCAGATATGGTCGTGGTATAATCCTTTTATCATGAAAAAAATATTCATCACCAGACAAATTCCAGAAATCGGAATTACTATTTTGAAAAATAAAGGATATGAGGTTGTAGTAGGTAAGTGGAAACGACCCCCAACAAAACGACAGATCATGAGTGCCCTTCGGGATAGCAAGTATGATGCTATGCTCACAATCCTCACCGATCAAATAGACAATGAGGTTATTGATTTAGCTAAACAGCAGGGTGTTCAAATTATTGCTAATTTTGCTGTTGGCTTTAATAATATCAATGTTCCATATGCTATAACCGAAGGAATAACAATTACCAATACCCCGGGTCATTTCAGTGACTGTATTGCTGAGCATGCCGTTGCATTGATCCTCGGTTTAACTACCCGCATGGTTGAGGGTGATAGATATATGAGAAAAGGTAAATACAAGGGCTGGGATCCGATGAATCTAATCGGTACAGATTTATCTGGGAAAACTCTAGGACTGATCGGAGCTGGACGAATCGGTGCCAGGGCAGCGGCACATCTAATCAAAGGATTCGATATGAAGTGTATGTATTATGATGTAAAAAGAAATGAGGCTCTTGAGGCGGAATTGGGTGCTGACAAGATGACTTTTATGCCAACCGTGGATGAGGTCCTCAAAGTTGCTGATATCGTCAGTATACATGTACCGCTTCTACCATCGACTACCCATCTCATGAATGCTTCGCGGTTAGCTATGATGAAGCGCACGGCATATTTAATCAATACTTCTCGTGGTCAGGTTATAGATGAGAATGCCCTTGTGGATGCCTTAAAGCGAAATGTCATAGCAGGGGCAGGTCTAGATGTATTTGAATTTGAGCCAAAACTGTCCAAAGGACTGTCCAAGTTAGAAAATATAGTATTGACTCCACACATTGCTTCAGCAAGAGAAAGTGCGAGGACAGAGATGGCGACGATTGCGGCACAATCTATAATCGATGTATTTGAAGGCAGAGTCCCAGAATGCAAAGTGACGCAAGAAATGTGCAAATAAAACTTGCTCAGTCCGTTTCATTCTTCCGTTCTGTCCTCGCACTAATTTTCAGTTTCCTTACGGAAACGAAAATTAGGCTGTGGAGGCTCGGAAGTAATGAAACGAACTTCGCAAAAGGATTAAAATACAACCTCACTCAGCGACAAGACTTTTTCCTAGCAAAAAATTCCTGAAGCGATTATAATAGCGAGTAATAATCATATGAGTTCCAACAACAACTTGCATCCATCATTAGTGCCCGGATCATCAAAATCAAAAAATACTTGCTCTCCAGCAAATCTTCACAATACCAATAAAAGAAACTATCTCATCCCGAAAATTGGTGTCTCCGGAACTGCTGATATGAGCTTTTTAGGAAAAGGAGTATATGAGACTGCAAAGGAAGTCGGTAGGCAGATCGCCCTCCAAGGCGCTGTCATGGTTTCTGGTGCTACGACTGGTTTTCCATATTGGTCGGCCGTCGGATGCAAAGAGCAGTGTGGTATTTCAGTTGGTTTTTCTCCTGCATCGGGACCAAAAGAACATGCCGAGGTATATAGATTACCTCTGGAATATATGGATATCATCACCTATACCGGTTTTGGATACAATGGCCGTAACCTACTCTTTGTTCGATCATGTGATGGAATTATAGTAGGTCCGGGTAGGATTGGAACCTATATAGAATTTGCTGTCGCATATGAGGACAAGATTCCTCTCGGGATTCTAGTCAGTGATCATGCCTGGCAGACTGATGAAATAATTCAGTCAATCATCAAAGTGAGTCATCGTCCAAACAATAAAGTTGTATTCGATGATAACCCTGAGCGTTTGGTTGCAAAGTTATTAGATTTGATCAAAGAAAACCGAAAGCATATGCAGGTGTATCGCGATGATGAGAGTTTGAAGTTTATGAACTAAGAAAAAAACCGACCGCGAGGGTCGGTTTTTTTCTTGTGATTATGCCATCACTTGCTTCACCGCTCTTTCGAATGATGCAGGGGAGTGTTCAGCCATTTCAGCTAGGTTCTTTCGGTCTACCTCGAATCCTTTTGCCTTCATGGTTCCCATGAACTTGCTATATGAATGTCCAAGAGGTCGGAGAGCGGCATTGATCTTGATATTCCAGAGTCGTCGGAAATCACCCTTCTTGTCTCGTCGGTGTGTGAATGCAGCAGTGTATGAATGAACTAGCTGCTCATATGCCTGTCGTTCCTTTGTGCTTCGGCCATTTCGGAATCCCTTGGCCTGCTTTAGTAAGTATCTTCGTGATTTTAGTGCGTTTACTCCTTTTTTTACTCGTACCATATATTTGTTTTAGGTATTAGATATTATTCAAATAACGAGCCTTATCCTTATTGCTCATGTGAATCTCCGATGTTCGACCTTTTTTGATCTGAGACTGTCCGCTTTCCTTGGAGTTGAAGTGGTTCTGACCTTTCGCTCTTGCTAGGATCTTGCCTTTCTTCGTCACCTTGAGGCGTTTTGCGTATGACTTGTTTGTTTTCATAATAGGAAAAATTTGTAATAAAACAGAAATTGCTTTCTGCAGACGATTACATTGAATGGCTGCTGTACAGGAGACATTCGTCCAACCCGCGGCCTGAGGACTGTCCAGATAGACGATCCTTCTATTAGGTGAGGTTTATGGTCTTTTTAGGGGCCAAAAACCTGCTTCTGCTTCTTGTCTTCGTCGGTAGAAATGTACCATATTTTGAGGGTTTTGCAAGGGTTTTCAGGAGTGGATTCTGGATTTAGTGGTAGGGCTTTATTGACAAATAATATATTTATGTTATTATTGTATACGAAAAGCTCATTGAATTTGGTCGGAGAGTGACTGCATCTTTTAGGGCTTACTAGAGCCCTAAAAGATGCAGTCAAACAACCATCCAACCCATATCAGATACACATGAACAACAAAACAGATACCAAGGCCATAGCCGACATGCTTCGACTCACGAGTGATTCTTGCGTGGTAGCTGCTCTTTCTACAGGGATTGCGAATTTCGATTATCGATCCTTTAAAGAAGCGTACTCGGCTTACTATAATGCAAACAACAAGCCGAATGTTGAGGTCAGAATGACCGCCCTCAAACGCTGGATCGAATTGTGCACGAATCGGACTGACGCCGTGAAGGCGTACAACGAGGCGCCACAATTCAGTCAGCTGAAGGCTGCCGCACTGCGGAAATGGCTCGAACTCTCTACGGAGCCCATCCATGCCAGAACTGCCTACGAGCGGTCAGTGCAAGACAGTGGCGACACGAACGCTTGCCTTGCTCGTTGGGATGAACTTTCTTTGGATGCCCTAGGGCGTGCCGAGAGGATAGATCAATTGCAGGAAGTTTACTGGGAAGCATCGAGTCTCAGTCCTGTCCGCGTCATGGCGATCCAAAAGATCGCTGAAAAACTTGGACATAAATAATTCCACCCGCCTTATACAAAGAACCACCCGGTCCTGTATCGGGTGGTTTTCTTTTTTTCTTAAAAAACGTAAAAAGCAAACCGCCTACATTTAAGCAAGCAGTCCATTCCTTTTATAAAACTATGCCTTCTCGATAATCACCGACAACCCCTTCGGGCTCTTCTTTGCAGGATCAGCAATATTAAAATTCGTAGTGATTAGCTTCAAAACTCGGTCCATGCGCTCGCGGAGAAACCCTTCGTCAAGATACTTGGTTCGGCCGGTCAAGAATAGGTCCAACTTGATTCGATGGCCTTCTGATAGCCATTCTGAAGCTTTCTTGGCTTTCAAGGCTAGGTCATGATCTCCAGTACCGATCTTGATCTGGAGGCTCTTAACCTCCACATTTTTAGCGTGAGCCTTGGCCTGCTTCTGCTTTTTATTCTCATCATATTGATACTTGCCATAATCGGTGATTTTGGCTACAGGAGGAACCGCCTTTGGCGAAATCTCAATGAGATCGAGCTGCAACTCACCGGCCTTATTTAAGGCTTCCTGAAGAGTCATGACGCCGAAATTCTCAGCATTTGGGCCAATAATACGCAATTCAGCCGCTCTGATCTGGTGATTGATTCTTACTGATGGGACGTAATTTTTATTGTATGGTGGCAAAGTCGTGGTTGATGAAGATGTTTATAGCGCATACTCTAACACACTTGGTAGAAAAAGTCAGCTTTTTGATCATAGTAGCTTTCGGAAAGGTAGCATCAAAAACTCCAAAACTTTTCGCCATATACCGCGCTTTTCCCAATCATGAATAGTGAGACGTGATTCTGGGTGTCTATGAATATGAGAAATTATACTGGCATGCAATTCATGAACGCAGTCCTGATTATCAGTATAGATTGCGCATTCATAATTATATCTAAGGCTGATATTGTCTAGGTTGAGGGTGCCAATCATAGCTGAGGGTACCCCTGATGTATTTGGGACATATGGCTCTTTGGGTTCGCTACCCATTTGATAATCATGATCGGCATCAAATATTGCAACCTTGCTATGAACCATGAATGGTAGAAAATATATTTCAATCTTGCGACGTAACATGGTATGAATATAAGAATCTCTTGCTAGATCAGCCAAGAAGAAATCTGTTTTTGCTGGGCAGATCAAGGTTACATTCACTCCACGTTTTGTGGCTTTGCGAAGTCTACGGAATAATCGATGATCCGGAATTAGATAGGGAACAGCGATGACTATACTTTTTTTGGCTTGTTTGATTTTGTTGATAAGTATCCGATATAGATGTCGCTGTTTTTGTAGAGGGGATTGGGTTAAATATGAAAAGGCATCCGTTCCGAATTGACTAGAATTTCCGATCCTAAATGTTGGGTGAGAACTTTTTTTCCATGTCTCATTGAATACTGTACGAGCCTGACCAATGGCATCGGTATGTTTGAGCTCAATCATGGTCTCAATCCATTCTATGGCTGGTTCACCAATACATATACTCCCGACGAATAGTACTTTACTATCTATGATGATGGTTCTCCGATGATTACGAAGATACCAGATAGTTTTGGCCGTTTTTTTGAAGGGAACGATAGTGTTAAAGAATTTGACCGTACTACCAGCCTTGTGGAGTTCTTTTACATATTCAGAAGTGGATATAGAAAAACTTCCAACAGTATCGCAAAGTAGACGAACCTTTACCCCAGAACGGGCTTTGGCCAAAAGTATATCCAATATCTCACGCCCAATACTATCTGGGAGTATATAAAAAGTCTCAAATTCGATTGAGATCTCAGCTTCCATCAGTCGACGCTTTAATGCATCGATGCTTTCCTTGGCGGTATGGTAGAGATTGTATGTAGGGGACAAGTTGGGCATAAACAAGTGTTATTATCTCATATCCAAAAGAGAATTTGTAAGGGTATGAACGGATATGGGGTATACTAAAAGAATAGGGTGCAATATCAGCATGAAGTTTTCATCAAAATCTCGAAGTCGTTTTTTCATACTCTCATCAATGATTGCCTGTTTTGCTGTTATAGGTATTTCCTTAGGTATAAAGATGAAATTTGCTGAGGCACAGGCACTCCGAAGCACTCGTCTGGATGCCAAGTTGATCGATGCTAAATCTAGGGTTATTGATAATAGTCTTATTGAAAGCACTTACCATGCAACGGTGAGAGCATATGGTGGTGATATATATCTTCCTGCATACACCGAGGATATTGTATTTAGACCGTCTTTTACATCTAATTTGGAGACGAGTAATGCAATTATCCCTGGAAGTGCGATCCTCAGAATTTCGGGGGAATTACCAGCTATGAATGGCAGATATATTCTCAAAGAATACGAGGAGGCAGATATTACGATCATTGTCACAATGCGGGTGATACCAAGTGCTATTACATCTGATCGCTTGGTCTTTAAAACCGAATTGACTTCTTTGATCTGGAAACCTGTAATACAACAATACAATGAAGATGAAGTCGGTAATCCGCTTCTGGATGTTACTCAATTGAAATGGGAAACAAATCCTGTCATCGTTTGGAAAAAGATCCCAAAGTTAACTTTCTCATCATTTGGGAATTACCAATCAAACTTGGGAGTAGGGGAGGAAGTTAAGGGTCAACAGTTAGTGGGGCCTGCCAATGTATCTGGAATTTTCAGCAAGTTGCGCAATATTTTTTCCAAAGACTAAGACTGGGCAATTATGAACGAATCCTTTAGATTGCAGTATTTTTTCCTTTGATATCAAAATGTTCGTCCCATGCAACTAACTCCCATCGCTTTGATGCCCTAGGCCCCAAAAGTCGGATACCGAATAGACCAGTGTTGCAAGCGCATACAGTTATACCAGCATTGTTAGATGGATTAAGGAATGAAATTTTATTGTAGCCTTCTGCAGTTAGCTTTTCTCGATAGAGCATATAGGAGATGAGCATTTTTAGAAAAATTCCATGCGTTACTACCACGATCCTCTTTTCTTTTCTTTTCTCCAAGTATTCCAAAGTGGCTTTGGCTCTATCTCGAAGATCGGTGAAATTTTCCTCATCAGCAAATCTATAGTCATCGGAATGATAACTACGATCCATCATATCGATGATTCGGCTAATTTCAGGTTCCTCAGCACTCTTTCCAATTATAATCGAAGGATTACGCCTCTCATGAAGTAGATCGACAAATTCAATGGGTCTTTTTATCTGTAGGTGTTCGGCAATGATACTAGCCGTCTCTCGGGTACGGTCATATGGACTGGCCAGGATAACATCCATCGGCTCCTTTGTTGCCCTTTGTTCTTGGCTAAGACGCTCACCGGTAATGTGAGCCTGCTCAACACCCTTTTCACTGAGTTGCCCTTCTGAACCTTGTCTGATTCCTCGGGCATTCAAAATACTCTGGCCATGTCGTACAAAATAAAATAAATGAGTAGCCATAAAATGTAGTGTGACATTAGTTTAGCATGTCGAGCAGTGATTTTTAGGAATCTTTATCAGAATTTAATGTGGATTCAACTAATCTGGGAAAATGCCAGAAGAATCTGAATATGATAAGTGGAATGAGCGTTTGAAATATCTAAATGTATCTGGAAAACGAGGTCCTTTCTTTAAGGAAGGGGAGATTTGGTGGTGTTCGATAGGTTTAAACGTAGGTTTTGAGGAAAATGGCAAGGGCGAATTGTGCAATCGTCCAGTTTTTATACTAAAAAAGCTAAACAACGCGATGTTTATTGGAATCCCAATTTCATCTGTCAAAAAAGAGGGCAAATATTATTTTCCGATCTGTATGAGGGGTGGACGCAATTGCGTTGTGTTGTTGAGTCAGATAAGAGTTTTCGATTCTAGAAGATTAACCCAGAGGATTATGATTGTTGGTGACAGGGAGTATTTTCAAATTAGAAAAGCGATCAAAGGCTTGCTCTGATCGCTTTTCCAGTAAGATTCCCAGTGTGGGAACCGGGCCCGAAGGCATTGTATAACCCTCGAAAGAAGATTATGGCTATATATTAC
>JACCDV010879027.1_pt1 | contig 32786 bp, 28 predicted proteins | sample 7446131 | NCBI WGS metagenome assembly JACCDV01 (sample SAMN15323448, study PRJNA562643) | freshwater metagenome | isolation source: river surface water | place: USA:Blue River Watershed | collected 2017-08-17 | reverse complement strand
TGGCATGAGTATCTTGCTCAGGGTATGAGCAGTGTGATTAATTCGCTAGATCCAGAAGCGGTAGTCGTGAGCGGTGGCATGGCGAAATTCATCAACTACCCAGAGCTGAACAAGAAAGTGCGCGCGAAAGTAGTCGATGGACTTAAAGACCATATTCTGATTATCGAAGGCACTCTTGGTAATGACTCAGGCATGATAGGTGGCGCATGCCTAGCGAATCTTATGCACTCAGGTCAGCTTGCTCAGAGTATTAGTACTGGGCATGATACTCCAGCTAGAGTTTAAGTTCCGCAATAAGTTACGTAGTTTTGTGTTCTGTTCTCAGGAGCGAGCATGAATTCCTGATATTTACTTTGCTCAGTGTATGGCTGCGATAAACAGTCCACTAGTTCATGCATCATACTATAGTCTTTAGCGTGATGAGCTCTATCTATCGTAGCTTCGAGAAGATGATTGCGCGGAATATAAGCTGGATTGACAAGGCGCATATTCTCAATGATTTTTGCTTTCTCTGCTCTAAGCTTAGATCGCCATTTTACTAGCCATGATTCTATTCTTGCTTGCTTGTGCTCTGTATCATCAAAGAGATTAGTGAATTTATTTAGTGCAGATTCATTTTCAACTATATCTGCTAAATACCTAAAACTTAAAGTGAAATCCGCTCTTAGTTCTTGCATTAGATCTAATAATTCTTGTACTAGCGTGAAGTCCTCATCACTACTAGCTTCTAGCCCAATTTTCTTAAGGAATATTGATTTATATTCTTCCTCGAATTTAGTTTTAAATTTACTTAGAGCCTCTTTCGCCAGCGTCACTGCCGTCTCTTCGTCTTTATTTATAAGTTTGAGTAATGATTGCGCTAGGCAAGAAATATTCCACATGCAGATATTTGCTTGGTTCTTGTAGGCGTATCTACCGTAACGATCGATAGAGCTGAACACCGTATCGGGGTTATAAACATCCATAAAGGCGCAGGGTCCGTAATCAATAGTCTCAGCGCAAATGCTGCAGTTATCCGTATTCATTACACCATGCACGAAACCAATGCTCATCCATTTGGCGATTAGCGTCGCTTGTGCAAGGCTCAGCGCTTCTATCAGGGCTAGATATTTATTGTCATTGATTTCGGGATAGTGCCTCTTGATGACGTAATCAGTTAGCAGCTCTAGAGCTTGAGTATCATTGCGCGCCGCGAAATATTCAAAAGTGCCTATGCGAATATGACTACTAGCGACTCTTGTAAGTATGGCTCCCGGTAGCGGAGTCTCTCTCAGGATTTCTTCGCCACTGCTAATAGCCGCCAGCGCTCTAGTACTAGGCACACCGAGTGCATGCATCGCTTCGCTCACTATATACTCGCGTATCACCGGACCTAGCCAAGCCCTGCCATCACCAGCTCTTGAGAAGGCTGTTTGCCCTGAACCTTTTAGCTGCAAGTCTTTGCGCTTGCCTTGATTATCTATAACTTCGCCTAATAATATAGCTCTGCCGTCACCTAGTTGCGGCACGAAATGCCCGAACTGGTGCCCAGCGTAGGCTTGAGCTATCGGCATCGATCCTTCTAGAATCCTGTTACCCGAGAATATTTCAGCGATCTCAGTGTCGCTTAGCTCGAGGATTCCTAGTTCACCGGCGAGTTTATGGTTGAATTTGATAAGCTCGGGGTTCTTTACTGGACTAGGATTTATCGCTTGATAGAAGCGTTCTGGCAGTGAGGAGTAGCTATTGTCGAAGTTTAGGGTTGCTGCCATGTGCTAATCATACTAGCTAAAAGCTGCCTAATTATTACTCAAGAGTGGCGTAGGAGTAGGTGCAAGCACTTAAGCTGTTGTCTTACTTGTATATTCAGCAAGATATTTCTTAGCTGTTAATGCTGAGTAGTAGCTTTGTCCTGGGTTTGGACCATCCTAGCTTAGTGAGATTGTGTCTACTTTTTTAGGAGCTACGCTACCAGGTGAGAAATCTGTGCGTTTAGGCATTTCTCTTGTTTGAGAAATATTATTAGACTTAATTCTGTATGCAGGAGCAGTTTTCGTACTTAAGGGCTGTTCTATAGCTATGTCCATGGTTTGAGCACCATTAGATAATTTAAAAGTAAATATAGAACCGGGTTGAGAGAGTATACCCTTTAACTGGCTCCAGTCTGTTGCATTATCGAACTCTGATTTCATTTTTCTCTCAGCACGCATTTGCTCTAGCGTTGTTAGTTGTGTTTCACATAAGTCTGCTGAATATTTAATTAGCTCTACTGTGGTTTCTGCTTTACCTTCCTCTGTAACCCATGGGATTTCTAGAGTACCTATTTTGTTCGGGAGAGTTTTAATCGGTGCATCTGGCGTAGTTTGAGGAGCTTTTATATTAACTGGTAGTTTCAGTTTGACAGCTTTTTGGATTAAGTCAGTAAGCCCCTTAACTACAGGTGCAACTGCATCATTTATCAGTTTGGTTTCTATTTCAAATCGAGCTTGTTCGGTAGGAACTTTGTGAAGTTTAGCTGGGACGCTGTTATTAGCCCCATCCTTTTTTCGGCCCGTTCTTAGACCTTCATATAATTTATTAAGCGAGAAAGTCGCTCCGGGGGTAAATTTTGCCTTTACAGTATCTAACATGGGTAACCAAGATAACACAACCTTGATGTATTGGTCAATACTAGTACAAAAAAAGCGCCGCAGAAGCGGCGCTGTAGATTATTTGATCCTTGTTTTTTATCTCACAGGACTATGAGAATACTTTACCTTGGATAACGTAGTGAATAGCAGCCAATCCAATTAGTGAATATACTATTGTTGTTACCATTCCGAATCCGCCTAGTAGCATTTCAACAAGATTAATGCCGAATACACCTAGACCCACGTTAATACCACCGATTACAAGTAATATTGGTGTTAGTTGTTCAAGTAGCTTCATTGCGTACCTCCTTTCAAGATCCTCCGGGTTTACACCCATCGTCTCTTGTATTTACGTTATACCCGCTTAATGTTAAGCTAGTTCTAACAGATTATTAAATTTGACCTTTCTATACAAAATCCCTGATAACAGAGCCATTTTAAGGAATTTAACTATCCGAATCTTAACATTTCACGACTGTAACTGCTGCTAAAGACTGATAGCAGCCTTAACTTGTTCCCTATCGTCGAAATGTATGGTCTTATCTTTAAGTATTTGGTAATCCTCGTGTCCTTTGCCGGCTACTACTACTATGTCATTTACAGTGGCTGATTTGATGGCTTCGCGAATAGCAGTAGCTCTATCAGCGATAACATTGACTCGCTGCAAATCTGGAATGCCAGTAAGTATATCGGCGATGATCTGCTGTGGTTCTTCGCTGCGTGGATTGTCTGAAGTAACAAAAACAAAATCACTAAGCTCATGAGCTATTCGTCCCATCTTCGGGCGCTTAGTAATATCGCGGTCACCGCCGCAACCGAAGACTGTGATCAGCTTGCCGTCAGAGCCAGTCACTCTCAGCAGTTCACGCGCGCCGCGCAAAACATTATCAAGCCCATCAGGACTATGCGCATAATCTACTATGCAGAGTGGGCTAGTTTCTGTTTTGATAGTTTCGAAGCGACCAGATATTGGTTCAGTAGCTTCTAATCGAGTTTTGATTTGATTTAGCGAAATACCTTCTGCGAGACATGCAGCGATAGCAGCAAGACTATTGTAGATATTGAATAAACCATTGAGTTTGAGGGTGAACAGGGTGCGCTCAGGGATTGCATTTGAGCGTAGTTTGCTTTTGGTGGGAATCACAAGATCGAAGCTCAAACCTAGGTGGTTGAAGCTCATGTTTTCGGCTTTAATATCTGAATCATTAACTACAGAATAGTTAATGATATTAAGTCCAGCTTTCTGCGCCGCCGCAAGGAACTGAGGGTAATAACTATCATCAGCATTTAATACTGCATTTTTAGAAGTCTGCAAGAAGATTTTGGCTTTAGCTTCAAGATACCTATCCATAGTTTTGTGGTAGTCGAGGTGATCTTGAGTCAGGTTAGTGACTACCGCTGTGCTGAATTTAATTTGATCGGTGCGATGTTGGTCGAGCGCGTGCGAGCTCACTTCCATAGTTAAATAACGGTGATTGCTCTCTACTAAGGCAGCTAAGATTTTTTGCACTTCTGCTGACTGCGGAGTGGTGTTGCCCATATCTTGGTAAGCTGCACTAGGATTGCTTTTCAGTCCCATGGTGCCGAGTAGAGCGCAATCATTACCAATAATATTTTGGATAATATGAGTGATTGTAGTTTTACCATTAGTGCCAGTAATACCGATGATAGAGAGCTTTTCGCTAGGATTGCCGTAGAATTTCGCGCTCAGCCAAGCAAGTGCTGCTCTAGTATTGGGCACGGTTTCGATTTCAAGATCTGGATATTGTTTTTGCAATTCTGCAGCTTCAGTTTCATGTCCGCGCTCTATTACTAACTTAGCTGCGCCAGCTTTAGCAGCGGCTGCCATATAATCATGTCCGTCCATTTTCTCACCGCTAATACAGACGAAGGTCGATCCTGGCTTAACGTGGCGGCTGTCGTATTCGATAGAAGTGATGGATTGCTGCATCTAAGACTATTTTATCCTATGTGACTGGCGAGATATAATGGTTCTTCTATGCTCAGCAAACGCATAATCCCCTGCTTAGACGTCGACCAAGGTCGCGTAGTTAAAGGCACTAGTTTTGTGAATATTCGCGATGCTGGTAACCCTGTTGAGCTTGCACAGCGCTATTACGAAGAAGGTGCTGATGAAATTTGTTTTCTCGATATTACGGCTAGCCACGAAGAGCGCAAAGCCACTTATAAAGTAATAGAAGCTACCGCACATAAAGTTTTCGTGCCGCTAACTGTAGGTGGTGGAGTCTCTACTGTCGCTGATGTTGGCAGATTACTATCTGCTGGTGCTGATAAAGTTTCTATGAACTCTTCTGCTGTGCGTAATCCAGAATTAATCCGTGAAGCCTCTGCGGCTTACGGCTCGCAGTGTATAGTGCTTGCGGTTGATGTTAAACGTCGTGACGCGGCTAATTGGGAAGTTTATGTCCGTGGCGGCCGCGGAGCTACCGGCTTAGATGCTATTGAGTGGATTAAACGTGGTTATGAATTAGGTGCTGGAGAAATATTACTAACTAGTATGGATTCTGATGGACAAAAAAACGGCTATGATCTAGGAGTTACTTCTAGAGCCGCTCAAGCCGTTAATATTCCGATTATCGCTAGTGGCGGTGCTGGTTCAGCGCAGCATATAGTAGATGCTTTCGGAGCTGGCGCTGATGCGGCTTTGTTGGCATCGTTATTACATTTTAGAGAACTTACTATAGCTGAGATTAAAGAAACTATGCGGCAGGCGAAACTACCAGTGAGATGATAATTATTAGTTCTAAACGCAGTTATTGGCGGTTTTGGAGAGGTCTAACTACTGCACCTGCTTAATAACATCGAATATCGGCAAGTACATCGCAACTACTATTACACCGACTATGCCACCGAGCACGACTATGAAGACCGGCTCCATAAGTGCGGTTAGGGACTCGACGGCGTTATCTACTTCAGTGTCGTAGAAATCTGCGATCTTAGCGAGCATGGTTTCAAGTTCTCCCGATTCTTCTCCGATAGAAATCATTTGCGTTACCATTGGTGGGAATATATCTGATTCGCGAAGTTTGGTGCTTAGTTCTCCACCCTCTTCTGCTTCTTTTTGTACTTGACTAATAACTTCTTCAAGCACAGCATTGTTCGCAGATTCTTTTACGACTTCAAGTGCCGTGATAATTGGCACACCAGATTCCATCAGAGTTCCGAAGGTTCTGGTGAAACGGGCAACAGCAACTTTACGAATAATATCGCCGAATATTGGCATGCGCAAAGAGAGACCGTCTATAGTCCTACGCCCTTCGCTGGTTTTGTAATAAGTTTGGAAGCTTGTATAGATGAACCAAATCGCAGCACCGATCACTAGCATCCATGGTGAGCGAATAACATCACTAAGATCAATAAGTGATTGAGTTAAAGCTGGTAACTTACCACCAGTAGAAGCAAATAAGCCTGAGAATTGCGGAAGTATGTAGGTTAGCATGAACCAAACTACTAACATTGCAATAATCAATATCGCTTTAGGGTAGGTGGTTGCAGTGTTGATTTTATGTTGTAATTTACTGCGTGACTCTAAGAACATCGCAAGCCTGTTGAGCACTTGATCGAGCACACCACCAGCCTCACCGGCTTTGACCATGGCGATATATAAGCGATCGAAAATATCTGGAAATTTAGCAATGGATTCTGATAGTGGTGTTCCTTGTTCGACGTCAGATTTCACCTGTGCAATTACAGAAGCGAGACGAGGATTCTCAGTCTGATCTACCATCACGGTGAGTACGCGCAACATCGCAATGCCTGCTTCGACCATGGCAGCAAACTGCCTGGAGAAGATCACCATGTCTTTAAGACTAATTTTGCGTCCCTTGGATTTTTTGCCGCCGGCTTTAGTTTTAGCTGCTTGGCTTGCTGCTCTTTGCAGAGGGTTTATATTAATCACCCATAAACCTTGCTTGCGCAAAGCGAACTTAGCTAATGACGGATCACTAGCTTCTATCTCACCATGTGAAGTTTTGCCTTTGGCGTCTCTTGCTAGGTAACTGTAAGTGTTCATCTACTACTTAAATACTATGCCCTAATTTCAGCAAGAGCAAATAGTCGTACTTATCTTGAAGGAACTTAAAGTGATCTTATGGGGTCAAAGTTATAAGTCGTGTCAATTTATGACAATCGAGTAAGTCCTGTAATCAGGGCATAAAGTATTTAGCTGATGAAGTACCGCAACCTAGCAGATCTATTTTTTAAACGCGCCGAGAAATATGCGCGCCGTCCTTTGGCTCGCTTCAAAAAACGCAGACATCTTCCATACGAAGATATAAGTTGGGCAGAGGCGCAAGTACAAGTTGAACAGATTGCCTACGGGCTTAAAGCACTTGGTGCACGTAAAGGTCAAAACGTTGGTTTGCTTGCTACCACTTGTCATTATTGGATGTTTTGTGATTTTGCAATTTTAGCTGCTGGCTGTTGCACGGTGCCGATTTATCACAGCTCGCTTCCTGATAGCGTGAAGTATATAGTAGATCACGCTGAACTAGAGATAGTTATAGTTCGCAACAAAATTCAATTACAGAAATTGCGTTCACTTTGGGATACTATGCCTAAATTACGTTATGTAATTGTGATGGTGGATTCTGGTGATATTCCGATGAACGACCCGCGTATTCTTACTCTTGATGAGCTCATGAAAGTCGGTCGTAAAGAGCAACGCGAAGAACCTGACTTTATTAAGAATCGCCTTGCCGAAATTGAAGGTAGTGACACAGCTACTATCATTTATACTTCAGGAACTACGGGAGTGCCTAAAGGTGTAGTGCTGACTCATGATCACGTTCTAGTTGCCGCTATGTCTTTTTATCAATATGTGCCTTTTGAAGAAGGTTACAATATGCTTTCTTTCTTGCCGTTGGCGCACGTATTTGAGCGAGTTTGCTGTCAATTCTATGGTATCGATCAAGGTGTGGTGTTTACATACTGCGAGAAAATTGAAGAATTGCCAATGATGCTTAAAGAAGCTGATGTCGATACCATGACAGTGGTGCCGCGTATTCTAGAGAAGATCCACGCGCGCATTATGTCTAAAGCTAGTGCTGCTGGTCCGATTAAGAAAAAAATGTTCGATGAAGCTTTGCGCATCGGCATTGAGTACGTGAAGAAGAAAAACAAAAAAGAACATATCTCACAAGAACTGCGCATCGCTTATGAAGTCGCTAATATGACGGTGCTTTCTAAAATCAAAGAACAAATTGCACCTAAGCTTAAAATATTTATTGTTGGTGGCGCGCCGTTTAGCCCAGAGTTAGTTTATTTCTATATGGCTCTTGGTTTTAGTGTGGTTGAAGGTTACGGACTCACTGAGACAACAGCACCTATCAGTGTTAATCCGCCTTGGGCTAATAAACCGGGTACTGTTGGTATTCCATTCTCACACTTCGAAGTAAAAATCGCTGATGATGGCGAGATTATTTGTCGTGGTCCAGCGGTATTCACGCATTATTACAAGAACCCAGAAGCCACTGCTGAAGCCATTATAGACGGTTGGTTCCATACTGGTGACCTTGGTGCTTTTGATGCTGATGGCTATCTCAGAATTACTGGTCGTAAGAAAGATCTACTTATCACTGCCGCTGGTAAGAACGTTGCGCCGCAACACGTTGAAGCGGTGCTGATGAAGAGCAAATATCTCAACCAAATCGTAGTACTTGGTGACAGAGAAAAGTATCTAGCTGCACTTATAGTTCTTAACGAGGATGAGGTGCGTAAGCATTTTGCTGAGCTTAAGATAGAGCTTCCGCCACGTGGATCTAATTTAGATCAAGTGCCAGAGATTAGAGCTTTAATGGATGAAGAGATGATGAAATACGGTAACGAGCTTGCAAGTTATGAACAGATTAAGGCTTACAGTATTCTCGATCATGAACTGACTATTGAGAGCGGAGAATTAACGCCGACACTTAAGATTAAACGTAATGTGGTGAGAGAGCGTTATCCAGACATAATTAAACCTCTATTCAAGAAAGAGAAGGCGGCATCGTAAATTGTGCACTCGTGTTGACAGCGCAATATCGACACGTAAGTGTCGATATTGCTAAGCTGCTTCGTAACGGCCCCGGCCACCCCATGGAACATATGTAGTGAATATAGCGACTTAGCTATATGTGCCAGCACTTTTAAATCGTAAGCCAGAACAGCGTAGCCAGAAGGCTAAAAAAAGTTCCCGCGTAAATGCGGCTTTAGCAAAATATTTATCTACTGATATTTGGCAAGAATCTTGGCCGACTACTAGTAGCTACACACTTATAGATACTTGGAAGAATGAGAAGCGTAACTGGGGTCATAGTTTGCATTCTATGGCATCACGCTCTGGCTCTTTCCCGCCAGCTCTTGCTGATTATTTTATTCAACGCTTCAGTAAGCCCGGAGATACTGTCCTAGACCCGTTCTCAGGCAAGGGTACTACTGCCCTGCAGGCTTGCTTAGGCGGACGCATCGGCATCGGCGTGGACGTAGCACCAGAGGCTTACGCGCTTACAGCTGCTAAAACTATTTGTGTTGAGCATAACCTAGCGGTGAAATACTTACGTCAACTTAAAATCAATAGTGATCCGCGTAAATGTGCAGCCTTGCTTAAAGAAGTTCCGGATAACGTTAAGGTCTTCTATCATGATTCTGTTCTTGCACAATTAGTTTCTCTTAGAGAAGAGCTCGCGAAGGATTTTTCTATAGGATATCTTAGTTATGATGAAGCGCCGTATTTCGAGTTGCGTAAACCCGGCACTAGGGCTCAGTACGCACAGTATTGGTTAGGTGTACTTATAGGCATCTTGCATGGCTCATCAGAATTGAGTCTTAGCGTAGCTTGCTCGCATAGCTTTAGTATGGCTCCAGGCTATGTGCGCAAATATTCTGCTGAACATGGCTTAGAGAAACCAGATCGCGATGTAATAGAGTGTCTCATCAAGCGCTCAGAAAAACTACAAACAGACGGCGCTAACACTAGACCTGGTAGAGCGATATTAGGCTCAGCTATGAAGCTGCCCGCTGCTCTTACCGAGACTGTAGATTTGATGGTTACCAGCCCGCCTTATTTCACCGCTCAGACTTATGCTTGGGATAATTGGCTGCGTGAGTGGTTTATGGGCTTCGACTTCAAAGACGTGCGCAAACAGACTCTGCACACCGCTGTAGTCGATAAATACAGTGAAGGTATGTACCAACACCTTGCTGAAGCTTATAGAGTGCTAAAACCTGGTGCTTGGGCTTTCGTAGTGGTTGGTGACGTTATCAAGAAGAGCATTACTAAACTCGGTAAAGAAAAAACCAAAGTCGAAGAATTAATCATCACCGCTAATATTATTGCCACTGAGGCTGAGCGTGCGGGTTTCAAAGTAGAGATGATTATCAATGATGATATTCCGCCCACTAGTCGTTATAACTCGAGCTTCCTTAAGCAAGATCAAGGACTTAAATTAGATCGCATAGTATGCTTGCGCAAATAAAAAGCCCCACGCATTACTGCAAGGGGCTTTTTATTTAAAGATCGCGATAATTAGTCACTAGCTTTCGCAATATCCTTCAACGAAAGACTAATACGTCTCTCGTAAGGCGAGAAGCGTTTAATCAACACTTCAATCTCATCACCAGGAGTTAAATACTTGTCTGGAGCTGGATCTTCTTCTTCGTTAGTAATCTCAGAAGTTGGAAGCAACGCTTCTACACCTGGATAGATTTCTACGAAAGCACCGAACACAGCTAGCTTGATCACTTTACCTTTGATAACTTGACCTTCAGCGAACTTAGTTTCTACTTCTGACCAAGGATCAGCTTGCAGACGCTTCAGAGATAAACTGATTTTCTTAGCAGCTTTATCTACTTTAAGAATCTTAACTGAGATCTTGTCACCAGCATTAAGAACTTCTTTAGGGTGATTGATACGCTGCCAGCTAATTTCAGAAACCGGTAATAGACCATCGATACCACCGATGTCTACGAACGCTCCGAACTCAGCTACACGCACTACTTCACCAGAAACTACTTGTCCGATTTCAAGCTCAGTAAGCGCTTTTTCACGCATATCAGCTTTCTCATCGTCCACAGCTTGTTTCTGAGAGAGTATAAGTTTGTTTTTGCGTTTGTCCATCTCAAGGATCTTGAGTAGAACCGGCTCGCCTTTGTTAGTAGTGGCATCGCCTCTAAGACGCATTTGGCTAGAAGGAATGAAACCTCTAACGCCGTGAACTTCAACAACCACTCCGCCTTTAACAACAGAAATGATCTCGCCTTCAACGGTTCCTTCTTTATCTTTGATTTCTTCTAGCTTCACCCAACCACGTGCTTGAGCTACGCGCTTGAATGAGATAAACATTGGAGTCTTAGTAGTAGGGTCTTTAAGAATATAGAATTCATATTCTTTGCCGATCTCAATTAAATCAGTCGGCTGAACTTCGTCACCTCTATTAGTAACTTCGCGGAATGGCAAATACGCTTCTGCCTTCGCGCCGATATCCACCAAAGCGCCTTCAGATTCAATCTGAATTATTCGCCCTCTGATGATCTGGCCCATTTCTTGCCCAGTTATTATTGGGGCTTTTTCTAGGAGTCTAAGAAATTCCTGTTCTAGTTCTCCTGCGAGTTGCGCTGCACGTTCTACTGTTGCCATATTATTGTTATCGTCCTTTTCTTAGTCCCTATGCGAATGGAGCGGAAGACGAGATTCGAACTCGCGACCCTTTCCTTGGCAAGGAAATGCTCTACCACTGAGCCACTTCCGCATTCGGCTTAGTTATTGTAGCAAGATTTAGATGCTGCTTGGCTCAAGAATATCTCTTTCTTTAAGCTCTGTTAAGAATTTACGCCCGTTTTTGTTGATCAAAAGCACTTCATTGATGTTGTTTTCGATATGGTTAAGAATTTCTTCAGCATATTGATCAGCGTCGATTTTGATCTTACGTGCACGAGTCATAGATTTACGCTCAAGTTCACGAGCGTGCTCCAATGCGGCCCGGCTCATATTCTCAGCTTCTTCGATCGCTTGATGTTTGATCGCTTCTACTTCTTCTAGAACTTCACGTTTGATGCGACGCGCTTCATCTTCAACCATCTGTTTAAGATGATCTTGATCTAGAATGCGGTCAGCTTCTTCTTTAGCTGCTCTAAGAATTCTTTCGCACTCGCCTTGACTCTTAGTCATCATCTCTTGTGCGTACTTATCTAGTTCTTCGCGGCGTTTCACTTCGCCATCTAGTATTACTTTTGCTTCTTTAACTTCTTGCGGCACGCTTGAATACAATTCTTCAAGCATACGCATAAGGTACTCAGTGTCCAGCATTTTTTGGTTGACCCAAGGCACTACTCTGGCCTTCTCAACATATTCACCTATTTCATCAATTTTGCTGTAGATATCCACTGATATGCTCCTTTAAATAATTCGCTACGTTTACGGGTACTAGACTGCTAATATCCGCCCCTAATCTTAGCAGCTCCCAAACTCTACTGGCACGGATAAATGAGTACTGTGGGCTAGTCATCAGGAATACAGTCTCGAGCTGAGATAAAAAATTGTTAACCTGAGACATTTCTAACTCTGCTTCGAAATCTGAAGCCGCACGCATGCCCCTAAGTAGTACTTTGAAGCCATGTTCTTGAGCGTAGTCAACAGTGAGCCCTGAATAACTCTGTATGGTTACATTGCTAAGACCTTCAGCTTTAACAGCTTCGCGCACTAATTTTATACGTTCTTCTATGCTTAGTACCCCTTGTTTATTAGGGTTCTCAGAGATAAGTAGTTCTACTGATTCGAAGATCTTGGAGGCACGGCGGATTATATCTAAGTGACCTAGAGTTAAGGGGTCGAAGCTGCCGGGATACACTGCTTTCATGTTAGTTATTCTAGCAGTCAGGTAAAGCTTAGATTGTGCACTCGCCCACGGCAGCGCCAAAACGTGACGTCAGTCACGTTTTGGCTATACTTAAATTATGGAAAAACAGCTGATCGATATCATCTGCAAAACCTTGCGCGAAGAAGAGTTCAGCCGTGAAGGGGCGCAGCTCATCGGTGATGATACTGCTGTTATAGAGCTCGGTGCTAATGGCGCGGAAGAATATTTGTTCAGTGTTGATAATTTAGTCGAGGGTGTTCACTATGACCCTAAATTTTATAAGCCTTTTGACATCGGTTGGAAAGCTGCCGCCGTCAACATCTCAGACATAGCAGCGATGGCTGGTTTACCTTTATATTTTTTGGTTGGTATATCTTTGGCTCGCGATATTAAAGACAAAAGCGCTTGGTTGCAAAATTTTTACAGAGGCATGAATGCCTGCGCTAAACAATACGGTATGCCGCAAGTAATAGGCGGTGACCTTACGGCTTCTGAGCGCACTATGATTTCTGTTAGCATCATCGGCAAATCCGGTCCCCGTGGGATTTTGAAGCGCACTGGCACTAAGTTTGGTGATAAGGTCTGTGTTACTGGTAAATTTGGTAACGCACGTAGTTTCCTTGAGCGGCTCGAGCTTGCTGGTCTTAAAGATGATAAGCCAGCAGTCATAGAACAGTGGCTTAACCGCGAATGGGAGCATGGTCAAGGTTCGGATATTAGTTATGCCATGAAACCCCGTCCCCGACTCAAAGAAGCGCATTCTATCTGGAATAAAAACAAAGACGGCGTGCTAATAGATTCTAGTGATGGATTGATGACTTCACTCTATGAGATTGCCGAGCAGAACCTCGTGCGCATAGTTATTGACCCAGATTTAGTGCCACATGAGAAACATATTAGTGAAGAACAGGCTCTTTATGGCGGCGAAGAGTACGAATTAGTCGGTTGTTTTAAGGAAGTACCTGAGGGTTTTACAGCTATAGGCAAGGTTGAAGGCGGGGCGATTGGGGTCTTTAATATCGAAACAGGCTTTAAGTTCAATTCCAAGGGTGGATTTCAGCACTTCCAGTGATATTATCTTGTAGTGTGATGGCTTGTTAGCAGCTGTTCCGCCCTAAAAATGAAAATAATATAAATAATAAAACCTTTCATATCTATACACATTTATCGCTATAATTATCTGTGACTGCGATGGGGATTGCGACTGGGACATTACCTTTCTTTGGGAATAATACGGGGCCTCTTACTGCGACCAAGAGGCCTGCGGATATAGGAACGTATGATCGTTCGATTGAGCCGTCGAAGCAAAATTTTTCACAACCAGATAAGCAGAGCACCGCTTCCCCACCAAAGAGGCGGTCTTTTTTTCTAGGAGCTGGTCAAGATTTAATTAAAACTCTCTCGCGTGTACTTTGTGGCGGATTGATGGGAGATATTTTTAACGGCATACTCAAGGATGGAAAATTACATCTTGATGGTGTTGTGCACTCCAATTTTATGGAGGGTTTCGGTAGTAGATTCTTTGCTGATTTTCTTGGAGCGATCTCAGAGCGTTTGTTCAACGGTGAAACAAGTATACTCGGAATCCCAATCCCCAAGGTACCTGCAGAGGCTTCATCACAAATATTAACTAATGTTTGGGTACATATCTGGCGTTTCTTTACTAATAAGTTTAACCCTAACCAAATTAGTTCTGCTGCGGATCAAAGTCCGGAAGTTGTAAGCTTGCGTCAACATTTAGGAACTCAACCTTGGCTGGAGAGTTTAGAAAAGGCAAATAAATTTTTTAAAGATAATGTGAAACCACGTCTTGAAAAAGTTGTAGGTTTCTTCTTTGGAGTTAAGGGCGCTAAGCCAATTAAAGATGCAGATGGCAAGGTGATTCTTGATGAGAAAGGTAAACCTAAAGAGACCCCAGCTTCTGTAAATTGGTGGAAGCTTGCTCCTATGACTTTTGGATCTTTAATTGCAACTATGTTCTTGCCGAAAGACACTCAGCAGTTTGGTTTCAGCGGTATTTATAATGCTAAAGGTGGTCTAAGTAGCATCTTCAGAACATTTACTTCTATTGGTACTGCTGTGATTGGACGTTTAGAGAGTACATATTTCCGCAATGTGCTTGGTATGCATCGTAATGGCTTTAGTGGTGATGCTTGTCTTAAAGCAACTGTGCGTGAGCGCATGCTAGTGCCGATATCACAGTATGTAGTTGATGCCCTCAGTGCGCTGCTTACTCGTAATATTCAGAAGGTTATACCAATCAACGGAGCGACTTTATCCATGCTGATGAGATTACCATTCGAGATGGTATCTAATTTATTGTCTTCAAGCTTAGTTGGTATCGCTGAGAGTCATCGTGTGCCGTCACAGTGGGCGTATTTAGGTACTAAATATTGGAAACCAGTAGCAAAAATTATTGAGAGTGTGAGCAGACCTCTAATTTGGGTTGTTGATCATATTTATAGATTCTGTCTCCACGGTATCCTACCAACAGAGGCTCAGTTAGCTATTGAGGGCTTCAAGTATAGAGAGTATGACAAAGAAGGTCTGGGTAATAATCTAATTGCGAAGTATAAGGGTAATAAATTTAGTGATGACGTTAAACTCTTATTGCGTTCACTTAATCCGGTTAACTTCGTGAATGATATTAAGTCTGTAATTAAGAGTGCTAATGAACAGAGTAAGCAAATTCGTAAGGATGCTTTAGAAAGTGCTAAAGCTGAAGTTGAAGCTAAGGAGAAGCCTGTAGTAGAAGTCGATCCAGCGAGACATTTAGCTCAAGTGGAAGCTGCTCCAGTAAAGCCTAAGAAAGTTTATGTGCCGGATCTTATGATTACGGCTGAAGCCTAATTAAAACCTGTTTGCTTACTTGTGCCATCCAGCTACTTCATCTCTAGTAGCTAAGTCCATTATGTGGTCACCAGGACCTAAACCATTTCTCTCAACAAATAAATCCCAAAGACTTAACTCTCTCTGCTTAGCACCTGTTAGAGGTTGTCGTTGTTCAATAGCGATGCTAGGACTGTTTATACCAGTCATATGACCTTCTCCTTGGTTAGAACCTCTCGGGAGCCGAGTTTGACGGGGACTGCGATTGCCAAGCCCAGCTCTTTTCGAGGATTTTTATGCGACCTTTTTTTGAGGTTTTCTTATAATAGCAGCTGTCAACAGGCATGTCTATCTGACAATACGTAAAGCTTTTGCAATCTTAATAATTCAGATATAATCAGTCGCAACGAAAGTCTTAGCCGCGCTAATATCTATTAAATGCTCAAAACCGTAGTATTAGCCGCAGGCAAAGGTAGCCGCCTCAAATCCAAAACTCCTAAAGTTCTGCAACCGATATTCGACAAACCCTTGCTTGCTTGGGTCTTAGATAGTCTTGCCGAAGTTGAGCAAGATGAGATCATCGTTGTCGCTGGTTATAAGGCGCGCGAAGTGAGTAGTTTTCTGCATGCTTATCCTGTTACTACTGTGATTCAAGAGCCACAACTTGGTACTGGACATGCTTTACAGTGTGTTGCCGAGCAAGTGCAGTCGCTGCGTGATTTTGATGGCACTATTTTGATACTCAATGGCGATTCGCCGATGATTAGTTCTGAGACTATTAATGAGCTATTAGAGTTTCATCAGAGTGTGAATGCTGATCTAACTCTACTCACCGTGGAAGTGAAGAGACCTAAAGGTTACGGGCGCATTATTCGTAAGGGTGAGAATGTTGTTGGCATTATCGAAGAGAAAGATTGTTCTGAAGCAGAAAGAGCGATTAGAGAAATCAACTCTGGTGTTTATTGCTTGAACTGGCAGACTATGCGTGAAGGACTTAGATCATTGCGCAAAGACAATGCCCAAGAAGAGTTCTATCTCACTGATTTGGTAGGATGGGCTTATAAACAGGGTTTACAGATATCGAGCTATGAGCTTGATAACAATGATGAAATCATGGGCGTGAATACTCGCGCTGATCTGGCACAGGTGATTCATAAGAAAAATCAAAAACATCTTGGGCAACTAATGAAAGGTGGCGTGACTATAATTGATCCAGTGAGTACTTTTATTAGCCCAGATGTTGAGATCGGCAAAGACACTATAGTATTTCCGGGTACATATATTCATCGTCGAGTTAGTATCGGTGAATCATGCAATATCGGTCCTTATACTTCGATTTATGGTCCAGCTGAAATCGGCTCAGGTACTACAGTTATGCACTCTCATGTGTTTAGAAGTACTATTGGTGAGAACTGCACTATAGGACCCTTCGCGCATATTCGTGATGGTAATGATATTGGTAACAATGTGAAGCTTGGTAGTTTCGTAGAAGTGAAGAACTGCGAGATTTCTGATAACGTGATGGCATCTCATCTTAGTTATCTCGGTGATAGCAAAATTAAATCCGGTGTGAATATCGGAGCTGGTACTGTTACCGCGAACTATGATTCGCGCACTGGTGAGAAGCACCAAACTATAATTCGTGCGCGTGCAAGCACTGGTGCTAATTCTGTTTTAGTGGCACCGATTGAACTTGGTGAAAACGCAATGGTAGCAGCAGGTTCAGTAATTACTGATGATGTGCCGGCGGATAGTTTAGCGATAGCGAGACCGAGGCAAGAAACCAAGCTGATGCAGAAAAGCTAAAATTTTGCACTCGTGGTTGAAAGCGCATAAACGTGACGTTGGTCACGTTTATGCTTAGGCAATCACGTTTAAAATCTCCCCACAAAACGCTGAATCGAGGATATCAGCTAAGGTACCCCAGCCGAGAGACTCTAAGGCAAGGCGGTATTTTTTGCGTGATTTGATAAGTTTTGAGCCTACTTGTTTTCGTAGGTTGAAATAACCACTATGAACTGTAGTTGGAATAGTAGCTAAAAGGCTATTTAGTTGGCTTTTAAGGTCTACGAAACGTTCACCCAGATTTTGCATCAGGGTGTTTTGACGGAAACTCTCAGGGAGTTGTTTGCCGCCATGTAGATCTAAAAGTAGATTATTAGCCATATAAAGGGACAAAGCGGGGTTGACGCCCTATTTGATAACTATTTTTAAAAAATCTACGCCTTAGCTTCAACGGTGTTGTTTTGATATTTGAATAATATCTCAACTACCTTGTTATTAAGCATTTTGAAAGGTCCAAAAGTCAATATTCCTGGCTTCTTAGGGTCAGTTTTCCACATATGTGGGCTACGATTCACCTGGAACTCCTGGCGTATATAAGTAGGTTTAATCGGACTGATTGAAGGTGGTTTACGCTTCTGAGCATGGTTAGACTTGAAGCTATCATTCCATTGTTTAAAAGCATCATCAAGGCTAAGCTCAAGTTCTTCAAGCTCTTCATCCATATCTGCAACGATCTTGATCATTAGGTCAATAAATGTAAATAATCCAGATCTGGCAGCCTGTTCTACTTTAACAAGTAACCTTGCAACCCAGTCTATGACTGGAAATAATGTAGAGCTTAAAGTTCTTGGTGTGGCTCGATAAAAATCTGCAGCTTCATCTTTAGTGACTTGCTTTTTATTAGACTTGCCTTGACTGTTGAAGCCCTGTTGTTGATTGTCACTACTTTCACGATCACGCTGAGCACTAGGTTTCTCAAATTTATCTAGGTATTCAAACTTGGGGATAGCATTAGTCGGGAGCTTTCCAGATAAGCCGGTATCGTCCATGGTAGAGACATCAGCACTTACTGCTGGCTTGGTCCGTTCTTGGGGACGCATGCCAGCAAGCTCATCTTGGCTGTTAGGGTGATATATGGGCATTTCTTGATTAGTAACCATAGATTATAGCTCTTTTGGAGCTATTAGTAAATACTAACAGGTGTATATACAGATTGTCAAGATCCTTGTCAAAAAATATTATCCGCTGCTATGGCGGGTTTTAGTCTTGATTCTTAGAGATTATTAAGGCTAGACCGGCAATATTGCTCTTCATATAGTCAATATAGCTGTTGCCATGTCCGTTATAAGATTTGAAGGTTTCGCCACGGCTAAGGGCCATGCCTGGTACGGTTTTGGTCTGAACATCACGTTCAAGACCAGCTTGCATGCGTGACTGTGTTACTTGCTCAAGAGTCGCTTCCTGAGCGACTTTTATAGTCATTAACTGTTCTTCGATCATCTGGATGTCGCCTGGCTCAGTTAGTCCACTGCGGCGTGCCATCAGATCTTTTTCTAGCTTACTAAGATCGCTAAGAACTTGGCCTTGATTAGGCTTAATACTTGGGCTTTGATTTGAGTAAACGTTGCTCACGAAGCTATTTAATCAAGCTTTGGTTAAGGGATGGTTAACAAAAACGTGCCAGACGGCACGTTTTTGTGCTTGCGTGGGCGAGTGCAGAATCTAAGCTCCACTAATACTTCCTTAGAGCATTAAATATCGTCTCTCCAAACATTGTCGCGACTATATCAGTCCCCCAATTAGCAGCTTCACCACGTTTATCCCAAGCTTCACGGCTAGGGCAGTGTTCGACTAGGTCGATAGCCGCAAGTCTGTTCTGGCGTCTAAGCTGAATATCAAGCTCGCGCGCGATAATCATCGCTTCACGGTAACTAAGTTGTCCTGGTGAATAACTACTCACACCACTAAGATCTAGAACATTCATATCCCAGATCACATGCACCTGATCACAATCTTTGAGACTTGTAATCGCAGCAGTAACGGCTGCACGAGCACCGAGTTCGTCAACATCTGGCATGCTGAAATAGAGATGATCACAGGACTCCTGAGCAGATTTATGACTGATACCTAAATGTACTATGCGTGAACTTGGCACTATTGGGTAGTGATTAGAATGTACTTTAAGTAAGGTTTGGAAGTCGGGATGCTGTTTAGAGAGGTCGTTAGCAAAACTAATAGCCGTGAAGGACATGCGATTCGCGTTCCAACTTTTAGTAACATCAGGTGAACTATTATTCAAGTGATTGCTAAGCCAGATGATTCCAAGTTTAGGGATTTGCCTGGAGAGAGCTGCGACACTAGCGATACTTAGACTGGCGTCGCCACCCAATAATATTGGAATATGCTTTGAAACTAAAGATTGTTCTATGCGCTGACTAAGCCAAGTGTTGACTTGAATGATTGCTTCAAGGTTACGTATTTGTTTAGAATCTTCTTGAATTTGGAATGGACCTAGAGATGGTGGTTCATAAAGTGATACTTTAGACCCGGCAGCTTCAAGCTTGGCGACCATATCTTTTTCGATAAAACCATGAGCACCTTCTTGAGCTAGGTTATCTGTGCCACCAAAACCCCAAGGCGCCAGTATCAAATCTACCTCAGGACTGGGGTAGAACTTGAGACGGTGGCGGCTGGATAGTTGATCGGTGATAGCCATGGAAAATAATGGTAACATTTTGCCGATTTTGCAATAAGTCTGAGCGGTGTTAAAATGAAATTTATGGTTGTAAAAGACAAAGATACCAGCACCGGACTTAAGACAGAAGAATTAGTCATTAATATGGGTCCGCAGCACCCTTCTACTCATGGCGTATTGAGATTGAAAATAAATACTCGTGGTGAAATTATCACCAAATGCGAGCCGGTGATCGGTTACTTGCACAGAGGTATGGAGTGGTTGGCGCAGAATCGTAACTTCGTGCAATATCAAGCACTGGTGGATAGAGTTGATTACCTCGCTGGTATGAGTGATAGTCATGCTTATGTCATGGCAGTTGAACAAATCTCAGGTATTGTAGTGCCGCGTCGTGCTGAACTCTTGAGAGTCTTGATGGCAGAGCTTAACCGTATAACCTCTCATCAACTAGCTTTGGGAATTTTTATGCTTGATCTTGGTGCGATGATGGGATTCCCGTTCTACACCTTTAGAGATAGAGAATCTATTTTGTCGCTATTAGAAGAAGTTTCTGGGCAGCGCATGATGTTTAACTATATGCGCATAGGTGGCGTGCATAAAGACGTGCCTAAAGGTTGGCTTGATAAAGCTGAAGCTTTAATGCGCGATAAGATCCTTCCTTACACTGATGAGTATGAAGATATAGTCACTGGAAACCCAATCGTCAAGAGCCGTACGCAAGGTCTTGGAATTATAGATCCTAAGCGTGCTATAGAGTATGGAATTACTGGACCTAATCTTAGAGCTTCTGGTGTTAATTATGATGTGCGTCGTAATAAAGCTTATTCAGCTTATGCTGACTTTGATTTTAATGTAGTTACTCGCACAGAAGGTGATGTGTTCGCACGTTATAAATGCCGTATCGATGAGATCCGTGAGAGCTGCAAAATAGTTATGCAAGCAGTTGAGAAGATTCGTGCTCTACCGGGTGGCGAACATGCTACAGCAGCTACAGACTTGCAAGCTAAAAAAATTATGCCTGGCTTTAAAGCGCCAGCTGGTGAAACTTATGCTTGCGTAGAATCACCTCGTGGTGAATTGGGCGTGCATTTAATTACCGATGGTACTGCTAGTCCTTATAGACTTAAATGGCGCTCGCCGAGCTGGTTTCCTACTAGTGCTATAGCTGAACTTGCTGAAGGCAATATGTTAGCTGACGTTGTTGCAGTGTTTTCGTCTCTTGACGTTATTCTGCCGGACGTAGATCGGTAAACTGGTCATTGCGAGGAGCGTAGCGACGAAGCAATCTATATGAAACTCGTAGTAGGTCTAGGCAATCCAGGTAAAAAATATAGTGCTACTCGCCATAATATTGGCTTTGCCGTAGTTGAAAGTATCCTCTCGACTAGAGGCTTAAGTCTGCGTAAAGAATCTAAGTTCGAAGCTGAGATTGCATTAGCTGATCAGTTGATTTTTGCGATGCCGACTACCTTTATGAATAACTCTGGGCGAGCAGTACAGAAGTTAATGCAATTTTATAAAATAGCTAGTGAAGATATATTAGTGGTGCATGATGATGTCTCACTTGATCTTGGTAAGTTGAGATTTTCTTTCGATAGAGGTGCTGGCGGGCAGCATGGTGTTGAAGACATTATTGAGAAGCTTGGCGGCTCTAAAAAATTTCATAGATTGCGTATAGGTGTAGGACCTGATCCTGGTGGTGAGCAGCGGGCAGATTATGTGCTGAGTAAATTCGCTGATGGTGAAGCTACTAAAGTTATAGAGAAGGCTGCGCAATTAGTTGTGGATTGGTTGGCTGGGAAACAGTTAGATGGTACGCAATATGTTTAAACGAGCTTTAAAAGCTCACTAGCATCCGCCGCCTTCTCAAGACGATTTTGCTTCTTATAAATAGCAATCAGGTTACGAATACAACGCGCAACCATAGAAACATCGTCCACTGGATCTAAATATTCATCACGCCAATAGACATTAAGTTCTTGCGCTCTAATTACACATTCGTCTTTAGTGATTTCGCGTCCACCGAAGAAAGGGTCAAGCAGCATCCCGCTGTACTTGACTATAAAGTGTCCCGGGGTGCCTATCCCTTGCACCTCAAGTCCTAAACGGCGTGCGACTAACATGAATATCGAAGAGAGCATAATTGGATTACCCGTTTTACTCTCCATCACCGTATGTAGAAAATTATTGTTTAGATCGTAGTAAGAGATTTGGTTGCCGATGTAGTTCTCTTCACGGAACAGCACATGATTAAGTGCTAGTGAGACCTCGAAAGGAGTGCTGCTAGGTTTAATGCGATTGCGCACGCGCTCAGTGTAATCATCAAGCATGGCAACGTAGATACTCTCGTCGATAGCTGGATTATGCAGGCGAGTAATTAGTAGTAGACCACTTTCTAGACATGGGTTCTTCTTCCAGTCTTTTAGTTTCTGACCGAGACTAAGACGACTAACGTAATACCAATTATCTATAAGCTCATCATCTTCTGAACCCTTAGCGATATCGTTGATCGCTCTAAGGCTTTTATTATCAAAATTACCTACCTGCTCTGAGATAAGAGATAATACTCTTTCGTCAGAATCCTTCATCAGGTTTACTAAGGCTTTAATTTGCGGATCAGATAGCAGATTTAGTTCTTGACTAGTCATCTTTTACTATTCTACTAGAGAACTAGTGTTCAGGACTATTAGTAAATTATATTTTATCTGTCTTTACTATTATCCAAGCTTAGTCCTTGGGTATTATCTGAGAATAATAAACTCATCCTAATACTGAGCATATAATCGATACTAAGGGGAAAAATATATATAGTAGCTTCTTCAGCTTCGCTGAAGCTTTGCTTTGGAGTAGGAAAATTATGACAAACAACAATAGATTTCTCGATAGACTAGGTTCAACTGGTTTAGGTTTTTATTCACTGGTTAAAGCTGAGCAAGAATATGGCTCGCTATCTAAACTACCATTCAGTTTAAAAATAGTTTTAGAAGGCATGCTACGTAACCTTGATGGTAAGCGTGTTCGCGAGGAAGATGTTCTTGCGCTAGTCAAATACAACCCGCAACAGCCAGATGGTGAGGTGCCATTTAGCCCAGCGCGCGTAGTGCTGCAAGATTTTACTGGGGTACCGTTGTTCGTGGATTTAGCGGCGATGAGAGATGCTGCCAAAATCGCTGGTCTTGACCCGCAGAAAATCAATCCCCTAGTACCTTTGGATCTAGTTATTGATCACTCGGTGCAAGTGGATGCCTTCGCTACTGCTGATGCGCGTCAAGTAAACGAACAGTTAGAGTTCGATCGTAATATCGAAAGATTTAAGTTCCTTAAATGGGCACAAAAAGCATTCAACCAAACTTGCATAGTTCCTCCTGGCTTCGGTATCATTCACCAAGTCAACATGGAGTATCTAGCTTCTGTAGTTATAGAGCGTGATGGAGTTCTATTGTTCGATAGTTGCGTGGGCACTGACTCACACACTACTATGATCGATGGTTTGGGTGTTTTCGGATTCGGTGTTGGTGGACTTGAAGCTGAAGCTGCGATGCTCGGTCAGCCAGTTACTATGCCGACTCCAGAAGTTATTGGTATAGAGCTTGTTGGTGAACTAAGTTCTGCTGTTACTGCTACTGACTTGGCTCTTTATGTTACTGAGTTCTTGCGTAAAGTAAATGTCGTTGGTAAGCTTGTTGAATTCTATGGTCCTGGTTGTAAATCTTTAACACTTGAAGAGAGAGCAACAGTATCTAACATGGCTCCAGAGTATGGTGCGACTGTTGGTCTATTTCCTATTGATGAAGAAGTAATAGGTTACCTAGCACGCACTGGTCGCAGTGCTGCACATCTCTCTAAAGTAGAAAACTACGTTAAAGCGCAAGGCTTATGGGGAGTGGATCGTAACGCTGTATCTTTCACTCAGAATTACAAAATTAGTCTAAGTGATATTCAACCTTCTATCGCTGGTCCGCGTCGTCCGCACGATAGAGTGGACTTCAACTCACTTAAACCTAAATTCGCTGAAGCGCTAGCGCGTCCAACTGCTAATCATGGTTTTGGTATGGATCCTAGTGATGCTAAGAATGATCCAACGAAGCATGGTGATGTTCTTATCGCTGCTATTACTAGTTGTACTAATACTAGTAATCCAGGTGTGATTATTGCTGCTGGTCTCTTAGCTCAAAAAGCTGTAGCTAAAGGTTTAAAAGTAGATCCTCGTATCAAAACCAGTCTGGCACCGGGTTCTCAGGCGGTAACTGAGTATCTTACTAAAGCCAATCTCTTAAAGCCACTTGAGCAGTTAGGATTTAGCGTAGTAGGCTACGGTTGTACTACTTGTATTGGTAACTCTGGTCCATTGTCTGATGCCGGTCAAGCGGCAGTGAATGCTAGTCCTGATACGGTGTTTACTAGCGTGCTATCGGGTAACCGTAATTTCGATGGTCGTATTAATCCACACATTAAAGCTAATTTCTTGATGTCACCACCATTGGTTGTGGCGATGGCGATTAGAGGCAATATGAATTTCGATCCTCTGCATGATCCAGTGCAAGGCAATGTGATGTTAAAAGACATCTGGCCAACTAAAGAAGAGATTAAAGAAGCTATTGCTAAAGTGATGACTCCAGAAATGTACAAGGATATCTACGCTAAAGTATCAGAAGGTACTACGCTGTGGAATTCTATACCAGCTGGCTCGGATGCACTCTATAGCTGGGATGCAGGTAACACCTATATCCAGAATCCGCCGTTTTTCGAAGGATTCTCACTGCGCGTACCGAAAATCTCAGCGATTAAAGGTGCTCGCGTCTTGTTGAACTTAGGTGATTCAATTACTACCGATCATATATCTCCAGCTGGTAATATCGCTAAGAGTTCTGATACTGCTAAATATCTTCGTGAACATGGAGTGCAAGATGTGGACTTCAATACTTATGGTTCACGTCGTGGTAACGATAGGGTTATGACTCGTGGTACTTTCGCTAATATCCGTTTAGCGAATCAGTTAGTGCCAGGAAGTTCTGGTCCTGTTACTATGCATTACTCTAATAAAGGTGCTGAGCAGATGTCAGTATTCGAAGCGGCGATGAAATATCGTGAGACTAAGACACCAGCTGTAGTGTTCGCTGGCTCTATGTTCGGTAATGGTAGCTCAAGAGATTGGGCAGCTAAAGGACAAATGCTATTAGGCGTGCGTGCAGTTATCGCTCAATCTTTCGAGCGCATTCACCGTTCAAACCTAATAGGCATGGGCATTCTACCGATTGAAGTTGAGACTAAGGTGTTCGAAGAGAACAAGTTCGATGGTTCTGAGTTATTCGACATTGAAGGTCTAGATGATAATGTTAAGCCAGCTCAGAATATAACTATCGTTGCCACTCGCAAGGATGGTAGTCAAGTACGTATCACGGCTCGTATATTACTCAAGACTCCAATAGAGGTTGAATATTATCGCAATGGTGGTATTCTTCAATACACTCTAAGGCAGATTGCTAAAGAGGCTGGGATTGCTACGGTGGTTTAATCGACGACTTGACTAGTTAGTTGAGCTTGAACTAGAGCTTTTCTATCTTCTACAGTATCACCATCTCGATCTGTTGCTTCAAGTATAAACTTATAGGTATTGAATAAATCTTCTGGTTTTAATCCGTCTTGTAATAAATCTGCGTAAAATGATAATTCATCTAGGATCTCAGCGTCGCGGGCAGCTGCACCATCGTATTCAGTTCCATTCTCTGATACATATTTAGAACCAGTTTGACCAGTGCTTGTTAAGTAAGAATGGTTGTTCACATTCTTGTTGTTTAATTCTAAAAATAAAGGGACTAATGACTCGATCTGACCCAAGCTAATCCTCTTGTCTTTGTCTAGAAGATCTAAACCGGATTTTTCTTGATAGTTATCCCTGGTTTCAGAACCTCTAGAGCTTACTGAGTATGATTTTGATAGAGGATTAGTGACGACATCACCAGGAAGTTTTTCTAGATTCCGTTCTGCGTAGAATAACTTGAAGATGCGAGCTAGTTCGCCGCGTTCTTTTTGTGCAGTTTGGTCTGCTCTTACAGCTAGGGCGGCTCTGGCGATATTTTGCAGAGCTGTTGCATCTAAAGTAGTGTCGTTATCGAGAATGTTTTTGAGATCAGCTTCTGTAGCGTTAGTGTTAGTTATGATTAACTGTGCAATTGCAGCGGTTGTGTTGACTAATCCTGTTGCGGCTACCGTTACAGAGGATGTGTTGAAAGCCGTTGCAGCAGCGCTGTTAGCCGTGGTGCCTGTTGTAGTGCTAGTGTCACCATAAAGGGTTGCTAGTTTTTGAGCTTCATCTTGAGCGGCTGCGTAAGGATCAGCACCCGCTCTTGCTGCCAACCTTGCTGCGGCAGCTGTGAATAGTGAAGCTGCTGAGTTCACAGGATAGTTTGATTTTGCAGCTGTAACTAGGGTATCTTTAATTAGATCTTTAGTAGCTAGTGATGAAGCATTGATTGCTTTACCTGCCATTGAAGCTATTTCAGCAATTGTATCGGTAGCACCAACCCTAGAAGCTTTATATATTGCTTGATATACGGTGAGTTTAGAAGCATTAGCGACGGCAGCTTTTTTAGCCTCTGCTGCTACAAATATTGCCATTATTACTTTTTCATCAGTAATAGACCGTCCATTTAAATAAGCTTTAGCGGAAGTAAATCTGCTTTCGACAGTAGATCCTGTTATTTGTGTTTTTGTGTCGCTGATCAAAACTTCCTTCGCGGCAGGGTCGGTACCAGGTATAGCAAGTTTTGCTTGATCAATAACTGCTTGTGCAATCTGGTCACCACTAATAACAGTAGTTCCAGCTGCAGGTGCATCATTATATTTCTTTTCAGCAACTGCTGTTAAGCTAGCAGCATATATTTGTGCGTCAGTGGCACCTAAATCTTTAGCAGTATCTACTGCTGCTTGAATTACTGAAGTAGTAGTTGCACCAGCACTGGCAGCTGCGTTGCGTGCAGCAAGTGCAACTTCGGTTCTGTAAATATCAGCTAAGCTGATTGTTGGATCTTTAGATGGATCTGGTCTAGTTTGATCTAATGCGGCAGTGGTAATAGCTAATACGGCTTCAGCTGGCGAACCTGAACTTTGAGCAGAAACTGCAATTAATGCTGCTACTGAAGCTGCTTTTACAGGATTAGTACTTGTAATCAGATCAGCAGTGGTAGTAGCTCTTGCTGCAGTAGATCTAGTTGCCGCTAAGGTCTTAAGTCTTAAAGCCTCAGTTTTTGCAGAACTAACAGCAGAATTGGCTGTAGCTTTTAGAGTATCTAAACTGTTAGAAGTTTCTCTTTGAGCGGTTACTGCTATAGCAATTGCAACTGCTGCTGAAGAACTTGCGCCATTTGCAATTGCAGCTTGGATGGCAGCATTAGTTGCAGCTAGAGTTCCATTATTACCAGCACTTGTCGCTGCTGTTGTTGCCTGGGTGATTTGATAGCTACTTGCACCAGCTGCTATAGCTGCTGTGATGGCTGCAGCTTTTACTGAGTTGGTATCTGCGCCTTGTTTCGTAGCGGCTGCTCCGATAGCAGTGATAACTTTGCTAGCAACTTCTGTAGTGGCTTTATCAGTAGCATAAGCTGTTGTAGCAGCATTGTTAGCGGTGGCTATAGCTATGCGTGATTTGGCAGCCAGAATGAGATCAGCTTTAGCGAGAGTGGCTGTAGCCATAGAAGCACTTTTTATGTCTTTTATTGCATTTTTCGCTGCAGTGATTTGTACTTCTGTTGCAGCTACACTTGTGGCTTTAGCTGCAGTTGTTATTGCTGTTAAATAAGCTGAAACGGTTGTTACTGGTGTAGTTATGGTATTTGTTATTGCACTATTGTAGTCAGTTGGAAAAGTTAGAGTGATAGCTGGAGTCGCGGCCGCTGCTGCTGCAATTACTGCATCTCTAACAGCTGTCGCTGCCGCTACTGTTGCAGTTAGAGTCGCTGCTTCATTAGCTCTAGCTATATCAGTTCTTGCTGCTTCTTTTGCAGCAGCTGCAACAATTGCTGCAGCCCCGATTTTCTGATAGTAAGCAGTTATTTCGGCAGTCGTTGCATTGGTTGCTAGTGGGGTTTGTAATGTTTGTGTAGCTTTTAATATTACTTGGGCGATTGATGTTGCTGATGAAACCGCAATCGCAATTTTCGAAGCTGTATTAGCATCAGAGATTTGTCTTTTTAAGACGTCTGTAGTAGTAGAAGTGGTTTGGTATTGATCACCAAAACTAGATAGCTTTTCGGCAAATTTCGTATCGTAATTATTGATAGTCCATAAATTGATTTGAGTATAATCTTTTCTGTCTAAAACTTCATATAAGGTTTGTAAGCTTTCTGGGCTATAAGGTTCTTTTGTATAAGGTACAAGACCGGTTCTCATTGCTTCACGCAGAGCACTTTGCTTTTGTCTCCGAATATCAGTCTCTAGTTTAGTAATATTACTTGGTCCCTTGAGTATAAGATTTAGCAGTTCTATATTCTTGCTAGATGTTTGTACATCTGCTGACATTGGATATTTAATACCTGTTGTAAAGAAATCATGACTAAGTATATCTTCGGCAGTAAAATCAAATTCAGGATTGTCTACGCTAAGACTCATTTGAGTTACAATTTCGTTTAGTTTAGTTAATTCAGTGCTATCAAGTGTTGGACTGTGAGTTCTCCAATCTGTAGATTCGGCGTAAGTGCCGGTTTTGTTGAAATAATTTAGTACACCTAAAGCGGGTATTGATTTACCTAATACGATTTTTTCATTAATGTAGTTTGCAAAGTTATTAATTCTAGTTTTTAAATCTTCTCGTGATTTAATAGAGACACCAGCAATATTGATAGCTTTACCTTTAGTATCTGTGTTAGGGCGAGCTAGTCCATTATTGATAGCTAGTTGATTTAAGGTTACAAGCCCATTATTAGCATCAGTGATAGTAGTTCCAGTACTAGGATTTATACCTGTAAAATATCCAAATAATGCTTGCTTGCGCCCTGATATAGAGAGATCTATACCAGAACCAACTGTATTGGGAACGGCGTTGATAATAGCGGTAGCAACAGCAACAGGCGTGGTAGCTATTATATTTGGGTTATTAAGAACAGTATTTGCTGCAGTTTGGAAGGCTTGAAGAACAGTTGCAAAATTAGCTCTTTCGGTTGCAGAGTTTATTTGAGTTTCGGTGCCGCCAGCATCAGCTAGAAAGCTAGTGATGCCAGTAACACTATCAAAGGCTATAGACTTGTTAGTAAGATAGCTTAATGCGCTGTTGAATGAACTTAATTTTTGGTTGATAGTGTCGACTTGTGATCTTTTGGCTGCTGCGTTAGCTTGAACTTGTTGTATTTGTTCTTGTAATCGAGTGCTAGCCGAATTTAATAGAGTTGCTACTTTTGTGGCATCTAGTGCTAGCACGTTTTCACCAGCAGTTTTTTTTGTATTTAATACGGTCGCTATACGTTGAGTTAAAGTGGTAGAAGCTAGATCTGTTGCTGAGAGGCTAGATATTTGAGTTAGTTCAAGTTTAATTACCTCAATAGTATTTTGCAGAGTAGCCATCTCTGCGTCTGATAAATTATTATTACTATCAACACTTGTATCAAGAAAGGAAATATCCCCGCTAGCAGTAAGTGATGTTCTATCTGTGCCCGTTATACTTTGGTAGCCTGCAAATGAGCGATCTAGTATACGGTCAAAACCTGTAAGTTTTTGCCTAGCAGCTAAAATATCGTTATAGGAAGCCATCCGTGCTTTTAATTCCTACCTTTAATCTATTAACCCTAGGTTAAGTTTGGGTTAAGAAGCTAACCCTACATATATAGTTACGGCATTAAATCGCCTTAACTTTAGTTAATCGCTAGAATAGCCCAAGGAGCGAGATGTTTAAAACAATCCCCTTTATTTTTATACTCAGCTTATGGGTGTTTTCACCTAGCCCAGTCCTTGCATTAGAAGAGGCCATCCCTGAGCCTAATACTAAACTTGAACAGCTCAAACATAAACACACGATCAAGCTTGAAAATACCAAAGAGCCAGATGCTTTCGATCGTAAGCGCAAAGAACTGCAAGAGAGTGAGAAACGAGCTTTAGAATTTATATTCCCCAGCATAGCTCTTGAGCAAGATGAAAAAATCAAAACGGAAAAATATTTTTCTGAAACAGAGAGGGAGCAGTTATTAGATTTGTGGCGTGCGACTATTGCGCGTAACCGTACTATCCAATTCATAGTGCGCATACTTTCTACTAACCCTGATGAGTTCGAGAAGAACAATGCTGTGATGCAAGTTATTACTAAAGCCTTATTCGTGCCTTTCTACGCAGTTTCCGCTATTACTAGTAATGCTTTAGTTAGTGGTGGTAGTGCAGTCGGTGCTCGTGTGGTAGGTGATGTTGTTGATGATATTAATCAGAAGAGTAGTCGTACTCGAGAGATTACTCATACTGAACTTATTGTTCTTTTTATGCTTGTTGATCAAGTAGCAGAGCGACTTAGAACTCATTATTTCAGTTATAAAGAATCTAAGATTGAGAAGGAGCTATTGCGCAGAGAATTGATTCCAGCTCGCCTTGATGCTGCTGAGGCCATTGAGACTAAACTTAAAGAATCGACTTTCTTTACTCGTATGGTCGTAAGAGACCTTGAGCGCCGTTCTCGGGCTAATGACATCAAATATCGCACTTCGCGAAGGACTTTAGTAGAAATGGCTGGAGAGCAGTCGGTAAGCTCGGTTGACTCAATGATTGACATTGAAGTTAAAGCTTTAATTAATGACATTACAGTTTAATGCTTCAATTTGCTAATATAGATATCTATGGCTAACCACTACATTAAAGATACTCACGAATTGCTCAGCGAACTAACTGACAATGCTGGTAATGTTTATTCACTTACTAAAGACATCGCAGGCGTAGCTAAGCGTATTAAATTTGATACTCGTGAAGAGATTGATCCGCCAACTCCAGTATTTGAAGCGCTTAAAGTTATATACGAAACTCGCATCGATAGTTAATTATCATGTTACTTAAAGGCAAGCAAATTATCCTAGGTGTTACCGGCGGTATTGCTGCATATAAATCTGTTGATTTAGCTTCACAGTTAACTAAGCTAGGCGCTAGCGTTCACGCGGTGCTTACTGATAATGCTGTTAATTTTGTTGCGCCGCTTAGCCTTGAGGTGATGACGGGTAACAAAGTTCACCTTAAACAATACGCAGGTAATTTAGGGCATATAGATCATATTCAATTAGCTGATAAAGCAGATTTGGTTTTGATTGCACCAGCCACAGCTAACACTATCGCGAAGTTAGCTACCGGTGTGACTGATAATTTACTTTTGGATTTGTGTTTGGTGACGCGTGCGCCGATTATGATTGCGCCGGCGATGAACACTAAGATGTGGCAGCATCCTACCGTGGTTAAGAATGTGGACTATCTCAAGACTATTGGTTATGAGTTTATAGATCCAGACTTCGGTTTACTTGCTTGCAAGCATGTTGGTGAAGGTAGGCTAGCTGAGCAGGATCGTATTATGGATGGTGTGTGTAATAAGCTTAGTTCTAAAGGAACTCTTAGTGGCAAAAATGTTCTTATTACTTTGGGTGGCACCCGTGAGCCAATTGATCCAGTTAGATTTATTACTAATCGTAGTTCTGGGCTTATGGGTAAAGCTTTGGCGCATGCGGCTTTGAATGAAGGTGCTGTTGTGACTTTAATTACTAGTGTAGAGCTTGATGATGAGCTGCAAGCTCGTTGTGAAGTTATAGAAATTGAAACAGCAGATCAGATGCATGCAGCTGCCTTAGCCAAGTTCGGCACTACTGATATTACAATTATGGCGGCGGCAGTTGCAGATTATAAGCCAAGTTTCGCTAGTTCTTTTAAATTGAAGAAATCTAATACTAGCTCTGTTAGTCTTGAGCTTGCTCCTAATAGAGATATAATTGCTGAACTTGGTAAATTAAAACGCTCTGATCAGTTGCTGGTTGGTTTTGCACTAGAAACTGAGGATATTGTTGCTAACGCGACAGCTAAGCTTAAATCTAAGAGCTTGGATTTAATCGTGGCAAACCCTGTTGAGACATTAGGTTCAGAGAATTCTAATATTATTATTATCGACAAATCAGGCAAACAAACAGAGCTTAAGGATAATAAGGATAATATTGCACGCAATATTATTAGCTATTTAACGCTGCCGACTGTAAGTCACAAAGTTTCTTAATACCATTGTGCGCCACGGCGAACATTTGATCGAACTCAGCTTTAGTAAAAGGTCCATCCTCTGCTGTACCTTGGATTTCGATGATGCGTCCGTCGGCTGTAAGTATGAAATTGGAATCTGCTTGAGCGCTGCTATCTTCTATGTAATCTAGATCAAGAAGTACAGTGCCGTCTTTAATGCCTACTGAGACTGCCGCTACTTGATTGAGTATTGGAAGAGCTTCTGGGAATATAGCGCGAGTTTTCATTTCTGGCTTAGCATCTACTTTGCGTATAACTTTATTTTTGTCTGACTGGACGATAATAAAATCATTCTTGAGAGCTCTAAGGCAATCATAGACAGCGATATAAGCACCACTAATGCTAGCGGTTCTAGTGCCACCATCAGCTTGAATCACATCACAATCTATATTAATAGTAACTTCAGGGAGTTTTTTAAGATCTACCATTGCTCTTAACGATCTACCGATAAGACGTTGAATCTCTGCTGATCTACCTGACGGTCCATTGCGGTCGCGTCTAATACGATCTTGTGATGATCCTGGCAACATTGAATACTCGGCTGTCAGCCAACCATGCCCTTGCCCGCGCATCCAGTTAGGCACATTAGTATCCACCTTGGCGGTGACTATCACTCTAGTATCTCCGCAACTCACTAACACTGACCCTTCTGCGGTCTTAATAAATCCTCGCTCGAATTGATAGTTTCTTAGTTCTGAGCTGCTGCGGTTTTCTGATCTAGTGATTGTGCTGGTCATAAGCATTATTATAGATGATTTTCTGTTTATGTTTGTTGCGAGT
>JACCDV010137339.1_pt1 | contig 32821 bp, 27 predicted proteins | sample 7446131 | NCBI WGS metagenome assembly JACCDV01 (sample SAMN15323448, study PRJNA562643) | freshwater metagenome | isolation source: river surface water | place: USA:Blue River Watershed | collected 2017-08-17 | reverse complement strand
TCTCGTAGCGCTTCAGCCGGCGCTGGTACAGCGTGGGATTCGTCTCCTCCTCATAGGAGTAGAGCGAGTCCGCCCACGAATGAAGGAAGAGCTCCGGCAGCCGGGCCCGGTGCGCCAGGCACCAGCCCTGGAACCAGGGCTGGAATTTGACTTCCTCGAGCCCAAAGAACGCATGCATGTCTCCGTGCCAACGCACGAGGTAACGGACCCAAGCGACCTCCTCGGCCGCAAAGCCGAGGCGCTTCATGATCTCCGCCGCCATCTCGCTCCCGCGCGGCTCGTGCCCATGGTAGAGCGTCGTGCCGTCTGGGTAGATGAACTGCGTGTCCGGCTTTGCGATGTCATGAAGCATATTTGCCCATTCGAACAGTTCGCCCTGACTCCGACTCCCGATGATGGTGTAGTCCAGTCGGTGCCGCAGCCGGCTGAGATTCTGCCGGTCGAGAAGGTTACGAGCGTTCTCTAATACCTGCCAGGTGTGATCCCAACTAGACTCATTGTTGTGCCAACCGTTGACCTCCCTCGTTCCCTTGAGGCGCCCGAGCTCAGGCACCATAGTAAGGAGCAAGCCGCTTTGCAGATCTGCCATCGAAACCTGTCTGATATCGTACACGTGTCCTCTCCTCTTTCCAAGACAGCCTACATAACCGATCCGGCTACCTATACCATACCACACACTTAACTTTTGTCAATAAAACATTTAGAAAACAACCCTGGCCGGTACCGGCCAGGGTCGTGATTTTTATAGTAGCCTCGTCGATCAGCGAAGCGGCGACAGGAACGAACCAACCTCGCCCTGGTACAGCCGTTCAATAGGCAGCATCAGCCCCTCTTCTGCTACCCGCTGCCGGAGCGGCAAAAGTGCTGCGGCGAAGTCTTCGAGCCCTGTCACTGTCTCAAACGATGTGACCCTCGCGACAGTGGCGTGGCAGATATCAATCGGGATCGACTCGTAGTCGGCCTCCGTAAGGGCCAGAGAAACTTCTTTGCGAATCAGCGGTAAGTCAGGTGGCACTGCTCCACACAAGAGGAGATTCGGCCCGATCGTGAAGTGCCGGAATTCCCACTCGTCTTCCGTCAGCTCGCTATAACGAGCTGAGAAGTCGAGCAGTGGTTGCACTTCCGCTCCCGGACGACCCTGCTGAATCGTTACATGGAGCGGAAAGTCTCGCCCGGCGAGGTAGAGACCAACGCCATGGTCTGTTGCGGCGGCACTTATCTCACTTGAGAAAGCGAGGAAAGTTTCTGCCGAGGCGTCAAGGACTGCCGCCAAGAACAGATTAGGGGAGTCCGAGGCTAGAACACCTGTCCAGAGCGGGAAGGTGCCAGAACGGAGCTTCTCGAAACCTCCCTCATGCATGGCATAGTAGCGATTGAGAAGGTCTTCCACCGTATTCTCCCTGTATCGTGATTGAGGTTAAAGAACTGCGCAAATTATAAATCTATATTTGTAAAAGTCAATAGATTCACTTTTCCGTCCGCTCTTACCTTTTTGTACTGGTGCCGTATACTGAACGCCATGACGGCTTATCTGAAAAAAGTGCTGGAGCGGGAATTGGCTCGATACGCCGTGGTCGGCTGCAGCGCTGTCGTTACTGACACTTTGGTATATTTTACCCTTATTCAGTTTCTTCCCTACGCTCCCGCCAAAACCACCTCGTTTCTTTCTGGAACCGCCATTGCGTACCTCCTCAACAAATACTGGACCTTTAAAAAACCAGAGCGGAGCCATACGGAAGTAGCGCAGTTTATGATCCTCTACACCAGCACGCTAGGAGCCAACGTCGCTGTAAACTCTTGCGTGCTCTACTTCGCCCCTACAATGGTGACCCTGGCCTTTATTGCCGCTACCGCCACCAGCACCATCCTCAACTACGTCGGGCAAAAATGGTGGGTGTTTAAAAAAAATTCATGAAAACGTTGCGATCTGTTTCCTCATCGATCATTTTATTTCCAATATTTTTTCTTGCGTTTTTTCAACTAGCCGTTACCGTTCTTAGCATCACTCTTCCATCGTTCCAGTTCGAAATTGGCATTGGTGCCATCATAGCTATTATCACCTGCTGGTTCATTGTCCCAAAAATCAGTTGCCGATTTTTGCTATCAACAAAACAAATACTAATTATCGGTGCACTAGCCTTTGCGAACGCTTTCTTATTCCTCTTACGTTTAAACTGGCACATATTTGATTACATTTGCCCAACTGGAGTGCTTGGGTTAGTCACTCAGGTGAGTGGAGGGAAATTTCCAGCATCGTTCATAAGTTTTCCGGAATTTCCGATGAACTATCATCAGGGTTTTATCCTCATTGCCGGCACACTGTCATATGTAACAAGCATGTTACCGAGCGCGGCTATTGTTCTTACATATACGTTCCTCTACACCCTTTTAGTGATCGCTGTTAGTCTGTTTTTTGTTCTCATCAAAAATACATATTACTATCTACCTGCCGTTCTCTTTTTACTGCTTGCTTCAATACATGCCGAACTAGTGACTGGCATTGATTTTGGTTGGTATAACTATTTAAGCGTTTTTGAATATGCCGGCTCGAATTCTTGGCCATTAGCACTCCTCTTGTTTGTTGGAATACTGTTCTGGCTGCAGCAATACAATCACACTCCGAGTAACATTATAATTGGCAGCCTACTCCTCTTATCGATGGCTACTGTAAACGGAACGATATTTAGTGTTTTGGTTTTAGCGTTACTGATTTGGTGCACATACTACTGCTCCGTACAAAAACGTGTTGTCATTGAACACCTTCTATTGGCAGGGACCGCCCTAGGAGCCGTTATTGTCATTCCACATTTTATCCCAAGCGTCTTTTTAGCTGGGCCGATGTATACATCTCCTGATTACGGAATCAGGGTACTCGATTTTGGATTTAATCGAACTGCTAAACATATCGCAAGGTATATCTTGCTCGGGGGACCTATCATCATCTTTAGCTTGTTAATGGCATACAGCACATACCGCAAACGACTTACTGACTGGCGCAGTTTTATTCTGGTGTTTTTCTTGGTAGCTTGGACGTTTCCAATCTTTATTGGTTTTTCAAACATTGATGTTTGGGACAACTTCCATAAGTTTGCAGTCATCAGTCTGTTTTTGTCGATCTTGATCGTGACTTTGTTTTTTACCGACAATCCGCTCGGCGTACGCCGTACGGCAATATTCGTCGGCATCTGCATCATGATGTCACTGCCGTCCTTATACGACATGGCGACTAATCGACTCTCTCTAACATTTACCACCTACGTCCATCCGCCAGATAAGATTACTGATGTCGTACAGTATCTTCATGGCGAAAAACGGACCATTATTCCCTACCGAACCACGATCAGTGAAGCCTGTGGAGTAGACGGGTACGCTGGCATTGCTCAATACTCTGGCAATTCATTGCGTTACACTTACTTTAACAACTTCCTCCTTAGTGAAATGGTGGAAGCGAAATATGAAATGGACCGTACATGGGACCATAATCCTACCACTCGACTAGAAGGCATACTTTCACTACCGGAGGATGCTGCCATACTCGTCAACGAGGAGTCGTCAGCTGAATTTTTAGGTACGCTCGAACAAATTCCGGAAACTGAACGGAGAACCGTACGAACGTTTAATCATTATTTACTCTATGAATAAATCTATCTTTTATAAATGGAGAAACATCTTTCTTGACCATATCCCCTTCTTCGTCACGCTATGGACTATCACTCTAGGTTTAGGGTATTGGATACTTCAGAACGTGAGCATCGGATTTCTACAGCTTCACTCGATCGATGAGTACGTATTTCACGGCAGCCTGCGGTACATGCTAAACAGCTTACTTGAAGGCAACCTCTCTGGTGTGTTCGGTTACGGGTTTTACCAGTACGGTTTTATTTATTTCTTTCTCAATTTAGTGGCGGCCGGACCATTTATCCTAACAGGCAGCACTGACCTCGCAATCATCGCACCACGCGTGGTCACCGCACTATTTGCTGTCGGCAGTTTCGTAGTGCTCTTTGTAATTTTCCGCCTATACCTGGAAAAAAATAATGCCCTTCTTGGATCAATCATATTAATTTCCTTCCCAGCCTTTTGGTATAACGCCACCTGGTTTCATCCAGATTGGTCCATGACGTTCTGGCTCCTCTTTGCCATCTACTGGCTCTGCCGGGACAATTTCCAGTTTGGTCGCTGTTTCTGGATAGGTGTCCTCTGCTATGCCTTGGCGGTTAGTTTCAAATATCAGGCAATCACCTTTCTTCCCTTGTTTGGCCTTTACATTTTCTACCCGTTCTTCATTACCACTACCGTAAGTCACTTCTTAAACGCGGTACGCCGGAGCGTCTTCGGAATTATTCTCACGATTGTAGTATTCGTACTCGCTAATCCATATGTATTACACCCGTTAGGATGGCGGGTGTTTACGAGTTCATTCATAGAGAATATGAAGTCTAATGCAACCAACCACGGTACGGCGGGAGAGGTAAGCATTGGTATGAAGATCGAGTCGGCGGTAACAGATTACTACATGCCTCTAGTCCTTCTCTGTGTATTAGCAGTTGCGAGCCTGTACGCACTGAAAAATTTTAGGACGTTTGCAGTAATTAGCTGCATCGCTGGAGCTGTCATTATTAACTTTGCATATCTGCTTTTGTTTGTAAATAAAAGCTGGCAAACTTACTATTTACCAATCATGACCTGTGCGTTGGTATTCTTCATACCACTCCTCAAGCGCACCCCTCGTCGATTCCAGACTGCTGCCATCTTCATGACCTTAACCGTACAACTCATTTCGTACGGAGGAACCTATGCGACAGTCCTTACCCAAAGCCGAGACCACCTTGCACCAGACTACTCCTCGTATACAGAGGACGAAAATACACTCATTAACGAGACGATTTTAGCCGCTCTCAATGAGCATGGCACCGCAACGAGCACCATCCTGCTGTCGCCATATACGCCATTTGATTACGAAGCGACCGGTCTCACTTACGAACAGGTCAAGCTCATCTTTGGACCGCTTCAAGCAGCAAGCTTTTCTCTCCCAGAATATATTGAGGGGCAAAAACGCTACTGGGGTACAGTGAAAAGCGACGAAGAGCTAGCAGCTTCATTCGTCCCAATTGACTTCATTGTCATCAGAAAGAATGTCCCCTATTTGGATACCCGCCTCATTGCAGCTATGCAGGATCAGGAAGCGTACTGGAGTGCCAATCGAATTATGCAGGGGCTTTACAGTGGAGCATACGAGTACGCTCCACTCCTTGATACGCCATATGTAGTGATATTTAAACGGACCTGATGGTATGCGGCGTACTCACAGCTACTTATTTTTCAGCCTTCCCTTAACGGCGCTCGTAGCAATCGGACTCCTCGGCAATAGTCTGGCGGACGGTCGCTTTGCCGACCCCATTGAAGTACACATTTCTCCGAACCATGCATCTATTGCCGTTTCCGGTTTAACACGCGGAGGCGCTAGCTTTCCCCTGATACCAGCAGAGAATGGTTTTACGAGCCATTCATGGACGAGAGAAATTGTGTTAACCCCAAAGGGACCGCACTCACTAATACAGACGGTTGTAACTGTACAATCTGGAGCAACTCGCTACGAAGGGAAGATTGACGAACTGACCTTAAGCGAGGAATCCGTTCGTATTGGTCGTACCACGCTTGGCCTGCCTCCGGTGGGTATTCCAGTTTTTACGCATATTATTAACTGGCCCGGAATCGATCAGGTCCTATTCCGCTACCTCAAAACGTTTGGACCCTACCTCCTATTTACCTTTTGTCTCGGGAGCTTGGGCGCCATTCTCTATGTACGACAGATGGAGAAGAACCATTACCAACCTACACCTTCAGTGTCTCGTGAGCAGGTTTGGCTCACTGCTGTTTTTTGTTCAGTACTCCTCTGCGCTTTTGCGTACCTGGATTTCAGAGCTGTGCTACCAACCGCTGCCGAGTGGCCGGCATTTGATTTAGCTCCAACACTCGCTCGCCTCAATGACCCATCATTTTTGCCCCAAGATTTTTTTACGAACGCCAGCAGCTTGCCGAATCCCCGCCTTGTGTTTGCCTCGCTTGTCATCCTCATTGAACGCAGCTTTAACCTCGACTGGTACGGCGCTATGTTTTTACTCAAGGTATTGTTTGTATTTTCGATGCCGCTCTTATTCTTCTTTACCCTCTTTGGAGCCGCGAGACATAGCCTTTCTCGATATCAACAAGTATGGTTCATGATTGCAGCCGCCACTGGTGTCGCCGTCTGTTTTCTTCCATTGGTTACTGACCAGTTTGTGATTGCGCTTTGGTTTCCCTATCAAACGATGGCTAACGCTCACACCGCCTCACTCGCCACTGCCCTCCTAGCAAGTATTCTGACCAACACCGGGCATTTCAAGAAATCGTATGCAGCCTGGTCAATCGCCACTCTGCTTCACCCAAGCATCAGTCTTTCTACTTTCATGTTTCACCTTGTCATTTCACCACTGCAAAGTAAACAACAGATTGTTACAAATATTGGCTCAATTGTGACATCTGCCCTCTTCATCCAGTGGTACTTCAGAGTTGCTGAACCACTCCCTGCAGCTGAATTTATTAATCACTACATTGTTTCAAACCATTCCTTCCATTACCTAATCAGATCATTTGAAACTTCACCGATGGCAATATTCCCCTGGTATATAAATTTTACTACCATTGTAACTTTGCTATTTGGCAGCTATCTATTGGCTCACACCAGAAAACTGCCTCACCTCAAAACCACCTCTTTATTTGCTATCATTACCCTTATTGGTGCCTTGTCAGTGAATTATGTTGGCATAGAAGTCTACCCAACAAAAAGCCTAGCGGCGCTTGGACCGTCGCGATATACCCTGTTTGGGTTCTGGTTTTTGGTATTTGCGGCAAGCTACCTGTTCGCCACTATGCCGGCACGATTTTACCCGCGACTTCCCTTCACCTTCCCTAGCCTCTCCCCCTGGACAGGTTTTTTTGTAATGGCGATAATACTCACCGCTCTCGTAACCTCCTCATTCTTCCTACATAAAGACGATCCGTTCGGAGCCTGGCGGAATCAGAACGCTGACTTTGCTACCTGGGTCGCTACAACACCAAAAGACGCGGTGTTTGCCACGAATGTTTTTGATCATAATATTTACCTACCCCTGGCCGCAGAGCGGGCCATCTTCACCGGGAACGGCTTCCCGTTTCGAGAAGATCAATTTACTGAATTTAATGCTCGCCGATCTCAACTCTACGGCACGCCCACAGACTGGAGCACCATGGAAGGAGCTTCCGATACTATTAAAATGTCGCAATATTACCGCAACCTAACGCCAGCTGATTTTGTGGCTATAAGTAACCGATATCCCCTTCAGTACGTTATCATTGAACGAAATTGGGATCAGGAGTTTCTGGACTTCGCTTCGGTATTTTCAGACGAGACCATTGCGGTGTACGATATAAATTCACTAAAGCCATCCTTATGAAAAAACTCTCTATTGTTATACCGTGCTACAACGAAGCTGAAAATGTACCAAAGCTCCTTGAGGCGTATGACACTACCATATCTCGAAACGACATTGAAGTTGTTCTCGTGAACAATGGCTCAACTGACGCTACGGGAGCAGTACTCGACGCACTCGAGGGAAAATTTCAACGCTTCCTTAAAATTGTTAGCGTACCCGTGAATCAGGGGTATGGTTACGGCATCCTAAGTGGACTACGCGCAGCTGAAGGTGAATTTATCGGCTGGAGCCATGGGGACCTTCAGACTCCACCGGTAGACGTGCTAAAGGCATTGGAAATCATCGAAAGCAAAAACAGCCATCAGAAACTGTATGTAAAAGGAGTGCGACAAGGGCGACCTCTATCCGACCGATTCTTTTCCTGGGGCATGGGCATATTCGAGACGGTATACCTCAAAGTGCCACTCTCCGAAATAAATGCGCAACCAAATGTATTTCACCGGAGTTTTTTTGCAAAATGGAATAATCCTCCACACGATTTCGCACTTGACCTGTACACCCTCTATCAAGCTCACCAACACAAACTAGAAATCGTTCGTTTTCCGGTACCATTTTTAAAGCGGCAACATGGCAATTCGAAATGGAATACCGGCATCAAATCAAAATGGAAGTTCATTAAGCGGACGATACATTTTAGCACTACTCTCAAAGCAACGCTTCGCAACAAATAGATGCTTTCTTCATTTCACAATCTTACTAGAGCCATCCTCCCTGCATGGATATACGCGCAGCTTATTGGCAATTGGGATCCAAATGGATTTAAAAAATATTTCAGCAATACCGGCTGGATATTCCTCGCTAAGATCATCTCATTTGTCGTCTCGTTTTTTACCATTGCTGCGGTCGCACGCTACCTGGGTCCAGAAAATTTTGGGAGGCTCAGCTATGCCCAAAGCTTTGTATCAATTTTCTCCGTTCTGGCAGGTACAGGTTTTGACCAAGTCTTGTATCGAGACCTAGTAGCGAGACCAAATGAAGATAAGAAAATTCTCGGCACTGCCTTTATCGCTAAACTATTCCTCGGCTCCCTCACCGTCGGCGTAACCATAGCCACTGCCCTGGTCTTAAACGGCAACACCATCCTCACATGGCTCATTGGGATCGTTACGCTCACGTTCATCTTTCAGCCGTTTGGAGTTATTTCTCAATATTTCTACGCGAAAGTGCAAGCTAAATACGTCTCGATTGTTGCCATTAGCCTGTCGCTGCTCCTTTCCAGTTTAAAGCTGGGGATTATTTTCTTAAATTTTGGCATCCTCTACTTAGCCGCGCTCATAGCCCTTGAGGCAGCCCTCCTCGCCATTTGCTATGCCAGTATCTATCGAACGATATTAAAGCAATCCTTTTTTGATTGGGAGTTTTCTTGGCCAATCTTATATCATCTATTCCTCGATTCATGGCCTTTAATGGTCGCAAGTTTTTCCGGGTACATCTACGGACGCATTGATCAAATTATGATTCAAGAGCAACTCAACTCAACAGCAGTCGGCGTCTACGATGCCGCAGTACGTTTGGCTGAAATATGCGGTTTCTTTCCTGGCGTTTTTATATCCTCCTTTTACCCCGCCATTATTAACGCTAAGAACCGCAGCCGCACAGAGTACCTTAAGCGCTTTAATGTGTTAGCTGCTTTTTCGCTATTAATCGCTGCGATGGTTAGCGTGATAGTTTTTGCCGCTGCGCCCCTCCTCATTAGCGTGCTCTACGGCAGCGAATTCAGTGAATCGGTCACTATTCTCCGCATCTACATTTGGTCTTTGATTGGAACGATCAGTATTGGACTTATACAGAGTTATCTCTTGAGCGAGAACATGCCGAGGAAAATCCTCATGTACTCGATTCTGGGCGCCACGGTGAATGTGGGTCTAAACGCTCTTTTTATCCCAAAATATGGTATTCACGGCGCTGCCTATACCACCCTCATTTCGTATGGCATAATCATTTTTCTTTTTATAGTGTTTGAACGGAGTTCTTGGAAATAACCTAGAAAAAACCTAATTTTGGTATACACTGCAATGACTATGAGCGCAGAACGCCTCGTCGCCATTATTCCCGCTGCCGGCAAGCCGACCAATAAGATTCTCACCCACACCAATTTGCCTGACACGATGCTTCCCATAAATGGCAAACCGGTAATTGGATACATTCTGGATGATCTTTTGCAACGAAATATCACTGAAGCAATTATCATCCTAAATCCTGAAGATGAGTACACGGAAAAATACGTAACCAAGAAGTTCGGATCTAAGCTACAATTGATTGTTGTTTCAAACCCCGAATACCATCGTGGCATCGGGTATTCGCTGTATATCGCATCAGAATTATTTTCTGGCGAAACGGGCGCTCTCGTGTACTTGGGAGACACGATTTACAAAGGACCGTTATCGTTTAAAGATAATTTTCTCGTCACCACCCGCGAATACGAAACGAGTGAAAAGTGGTGTTTCGTAGAAACTATTGAGGATGGACGGTATCGCTACGTTAATAAACCGAAGGAGTACCGCGGAGACGGTCAGGTCTTATCTGGCCTATATTTCTTTAAAGATGGGCACGTTTTTAGAGACGCACTAAGAAATAGTCTTTCAGACCAGCAAGTGCTGGAGATTCATCATGTACTCGATAGGTACCCGCAGCCATTCAACCTGGTCGCAGCCGAGCAATGCTACGACTGCGGAAATATTGAAAATTACTACCGCGCGAAAATCGATTTTTTACGCACCAGAAGTTTCAACACCATCACGTACAACGATCTCTATGGGACCATTACGAAAAGTGGTGAGAAACGAGAAAAGCTAGAAGATGAAGTAAATTGGTATAAGAATACCCCAGAAACTTTGAAGATATTCAGCCCGCGTTTAGTCGACTACCAGATTGACAGGGAACATGTCGAGTACTCGCTTGAGTATTACGGGTATCAATCCTTGGCGGATTATTTTATTTTCAATCATTTTGATATCAAAGTATGGGTATTAATTATCGAACGACTTTTTGAAATTCTTTCGCTCTTTAAGAAATACACCACTAATCTTCCCTTCTCCTGCTTCGATGAAATATATCGTAAAAAAACACTTTCCAGGCTAGAAACTTTACGGATCAATCCTTGGTGGGAGACCAACTTAACCGCCTCCACCATATCTATTAACGGCAACCCCTATCGTGGCTGGCCCTACTATGCAGTTAAATTGGGAGCGGTGACAAAAGAACTGTATGATCGCTCACCGATGTCATTTATACATGGCGACCCATGTCTCAGCAATATCCTGTTTGATCCCCACAACCGGATCATGAAGTTCATTGATCCGCGCGGAAGTTTTGGAGCACGATCGGTGTACGGCGACCATCATTACGATATTGCAAAGTTGCGGCATAGTTTTGTAAGCCGGTATGATTTTATTGTCAGCGATCTTTTTGGTATCGAAGAATCATCAAATGGTTTCACATTTACCACCTTCCATGAACCAGAGCATGAATTGATTGGAAACCTATTTAGCCAAGCCTTGGTTACCCATGGATATGATGCGGATGTGATCAAGTGGATTGAAGCACTTTTGTTTTTGTCCATGATCCCCCTTCACAGCGATGCCCCGCACCGACAAAAGGCTATGTTTATTACTGGCATCAGGTTATTAAATGAACTTCCGGTATGAGAATCATGATTGATTTGGACGGTACGATTGCAGAATTAAAAAAGGACAGTCAAACGTACGGGACTGTACGGGTAAATAAAGGCGCCGTGGAAAAGATTCGGGCACTCAAAGAAGCAGGGCATTACATCATTCTCCAAACCGCTCGCCATATGAAAACCTGCAATGGAGACCAGGGTATGGTAGCTGCCCGCGTTGGCAAACATACATTTGACTGGCTAGCAGAACATAATATTCCATACGATGAAATTTATTTCGGAAAACCCTACGCCGATGTTTACCTTGATGACCTAGCAAAAACATTTACTGGCTGGGATTCGATCAACTCTGAAGACTTCGACGATACAAAACTAAATGTCCTAATACCGATGGCTGGTGCTGGTTCCCGATTTTCGAAAGCCGGATACACTGACCCCAAGCCGCTCATTAGAGCGAAGGGCAAAACGTTAATTCAATGGTCCATTGCTTCCTTGTCTTTTCTCAAAAAGCACGAAAATTATTCGCTCATATTTATTATCCAGAAAGAACACGAGTTGCAATACAAGCTCGGCCAGCAATTGAAAGCGGGGTTTGGCCAACAAGCAAAAATTATCACGCTTGATAGCGTCACAAACGGTCAGGCAGAAACGTGCCTAAAGGCCAAGCCATATATTAATAATTTTAATCAACTTCTCATTTACAACTGCGATACATACACGACCGGAAACGAACATCTCATGAATCTCGTTTCAACCGAACGTCCTGATGGCGTTTTAGCCTGCTTCACTGCTCGTGATCCACGTTACAGTTACGCCCACTTGGACGAATTTGGTTATGTGGACTTTACGGCAGAAAAAGAAGTCGTGTCAGAGCACGCCTCAACCGGACTCTACTATTTCCGGCGCGGAAGCGATTTTGTAGCAGCGGCCGAAGCCATGATGAGCGTCGAACGCACCGTAAACGGAGAATATTACGTAGCGCCTTGCTACAACGAATTATTAAAATCGGGCAAGAAAGTGCGTATCTACTCCGTAAAGGAAAATTGGGTCCTCGGCACTCCGGAGGAGCTCGAATATTTCAAAACTAACTATAAAAAATAAGTGGCATGATCCTCTATTTCGACAGCTTCATCACCGATGTTCCGCTTGATAAGAATTTTGTCGATCCCAATTCGTCACTTCGGGCAGCCACACCTTCGTACGCCATGCCTTCAAAGGTAGATATTGCCAAGTATTCACTAGCAAGTTACGCCACCTATCCATGGAGCCATGTTCTTATTCGCTATGAACTGGAAAACGAGAGCCGCTATGAGGAATTTGAAACATTTGTACGTGACCTATTTCCAACCGCTACCATCATAAAGAAGCGTAGCGCAACGCAAGCAGAATATCAGCGCTCTTTAGAAATACTTAATTCATTTCCAGATAAATGGATTTGGTATGCTCCGAATAACGACCACCCCATTACTACGCATGACCTTTCAATTATTGACCGTCTCCTCAATAAGGCAGATTCATATAGTTCCGAATATAAATACATTTCTATTCCCTATTCCCATTATAGTGAATTCTTGAATTTACCCCGTACCGGCAGCCCGTACTGGCACCAGTACGGACAAGAAACGGAATTTTTAAACGAAGACAGCGAAGCAATCGTATGCCTTAGGCACGATGGAGATCATACGGCAGTGCAAATTGTAAATAAAAACCTAATGAATCATTGGTTTAGTACGTATGAACTTAGCGGCGAACGTATTATTCGTTCTGAAAGCATCCGACCTTTTTTTCTTAGCAAACCGCAACTAATGGTAATTCCAAAGCGAGAGATTGGCGCCCACTTTGATGGCTACTCGCATTCGATGCGAAGCCTAACGGAAATTGCTCCCGAGCAGATTCCTCCCCTATTTATTCCCAAGGGGTTCTTTGAGAAGAACATTAAAATTAAATATGGATTTACCGATTACGACCCAGAGTACACCAACGTAAATCCGTGCGCAAAATACTATCCTTTTGAAAACCGTCGGCAAAGCAGCGATATAAAATGTACCCTGAAGCGTCTCCCGCTATTCTGGAAAGACCGAATTAGTGAAGTTGTAGTAAACCCAGCAGTCAGAGCGGAAAGGGCTCATAAGTGTCAGGATCGGCTTGACCAATTGTTTGACAATCCATACCGCCTCAAGCATAAGAAGTTTCGTAAAGGAACGGCGGAATTTATATACCGAACCTATAAATACCGATACCTGCCGGCATGGAGAGCAGAAGTCCGACGCAAGGTAACCAGCGTACTTCGTAAAGGAGAGAGGTTGTTAAGAAGACACCCAACCAGCGCACCATATCTAAGCGGCGACACCTTTCGTTCCCTCGCTACGCATATTCATGATATGGACAGTGAGATTAAACCACAGTCGGTTAAGGCGAAAGACCTGGTGTTTGTACAGTCACCCCGAATTGAGGACTTCTTTACTCGCATTCATCCTCGTATCACCGAGCCATACATTTTGATTACCCATAACGGGGACGAGAATATCACTGAAAAATATACACCGTTTATAACGGAGACAATTAGTCATTGGTTTGCGCAAAATTGCTTGATCACGCACCCAAAAGTCACCCCGATCCCGATCGGCCTAGAAAATAAGTGGTACCACCTCCACGGAATTCCGCACTACTTTAATATATTACGCAAACGAACTTACATGAAAGAATTCCGCATACTCTATAAATTTAATGTACGAACTAATCCAGTGGCGCGAAGCAAAGCACTTTCCATACTCGATAACCATCCACTCACCTATACTTACATGGGCTGGCGCGAATCATATGAATACCTGATGACTTTGCAGCAATATAGCTTTGTGGCATCCCCACCCGGTAACGGAGAAGACTGTATCAGGACCTGGGAAGCTATGTATCTCGGTACTATTCCAATCGTAAAACGATCTCCTATGTCCGAGTATTTCACGTCCCTCGGTTTACCGATCGTAACCATTGACGACTGGAATGAGTTAGATACTATGAATCCGAAAGGGCTTCGCGATCTCTACGAAAAACAACGGGAGGGCTTTGCCGCGCCAGCACTGTGGGCAGATTTTTGGATTGATAAAATAAAGCAGAAAGTACATGATTAATAAAGGCACTTTATACCGTATCGCTGAAGACACCGTACCTCCGTATTTATGGCGAAAATTTAAACGAACGTCGCTCTATCGACGCATTGCTCATTCTGCCAATTCCATCACTGCAAAACCAAAGTTGGAAAACGTTGCCTTTACCGCCGGTCACGCAAGCGGATTAGTAATGAGGATGGACCCTCATGGCTCATGGCAGCAAGAAATGATTGAAGGAAAATATGATATCGAGCTATTTGACGAATTACACCAACACCTTGCCAGTAAAAAACCAGCCGTAATTTACGATATCGGCGCCCATGTTTGCTTTCATACGTTAGTATTTGCAAAAATGGCTGGTGAAACAGACCACGTGTACGCATTTGAACCAAATGCCGCTAATAGTGAGCGAGCTCGGGAAAATATCGAGTTGAATCCTAGTGTTAACAAGCGTATCACCCTCCTCCAAACGGCGCTTAGTAATGAGAACGGTGTCACTACCTTTTTAAGTACCAACGATATTGAGGGGGGCACGAGCACCGGCGGGTTTATTACCAATGCCTCCACACTCTGGGAACGTAACCGTTACACTGAAAAAGTAGGATTTAAGGAGGGCAAGGTTCAACTTGCCACCATCGACACCCTCATCGCTGAAGGTAAAATCAAACCGCCAACTGTTATGAAGGTGGACGTAGAGGGTGCTGAACAGCTAGTTCTCGAGGGTGCAAAAAGTATGTTAAAAGCACATCATCCCGTAATTGTTATTGAATTTCATTCAATATACTCTGCTTACAGTTCAATGGAACAGCTAAACGCATTTGGTTATACCAGCAAGCTACTTAAAAAAGAACCAGACGGCCGCGTTATGATCATTGCTGTTTAATATTGCATGAGAACACCATTATATGAGCCTTAGACTCACTATAGTAATGCCATGCTACAACTGCGCTAGCACACTTCTTGAAGCAGTTGACTCATGTTATACGCAGAACCTATCTGAAGACGAGTTTGAGATTGTAATGGTTAACGATGCCTCTACTGATCAAACTCGATCAGTGATGGATGCGGCAGCCAAAAAGTACAAGAATGTAAGCTTATATGATCACCCAAAAAATCTAGGTGGCGGTGCCGCCAGAAATACCGGTATTCGTAACAGCCGCGGCCCAATCATTTACTGCCTTGATGGCGATAACATATTTGCTCCTGCTTCTATTCTTCCAATGTTACAAACCTTGGAATCCCAAGACATCGATGGGGTAACATTTCATGAACGTCGGTTCTTTTTTGGGAAATCCTTGAAGAACTATACAACGCACGTAAATACTATTCTGGATAGATCAATTGTTTTTACTGATCTATTTACCGACAGCAATACGCTTCTCGATAACTTTTTCTACCGCCGCTCCGCATACGATAAAACCACTGGGTACCCGGAGCACCACGGGTTTGATACCCAGTGTTTTGAAATGCGTTTTTTAAGCGCCGGCAATCGGGTAACAGTCCAGCCTGACTCGGTGTTTTACCATCGCCAGGGTACATACGAGCTGTCGTACTTTGAACGTGTCCACGCTGCTGGCCTATTTTCAGTGAACTTTATGCTCATCTTTGAGGATATTTTTCACCTCTTCTCCGAAGAAATGCAGCATATATTGATCCATACGCCACTTTTTGAACATAATAAGAGTTTCTCGAGCAATATCCTGAACACCGTTAAATCCCGGCTGGTCGCTGGTTCATCAGTGTTCATTCCTGATATTCATACCTATCTGATTCCAAATAGCCGCCAGGTCTGGCTTCACACCCACACAGAGCCGCACCGCTATCGTGAGCTGATCGCTGGTTTAGAAGCACTTCATCAAGATGCTGCGGCTGCGTTCTCTGCTTATGGAGCAAGTATTTCGAAAACTAAAGAAAATTCGACCTATCTGCAATTCTTGCTACTTCGCATTCAACACCAGCTGGCTGGCAGTGAATTCCGTGATTCAATTAAACATACCCTTACTGAACTTCCCACTCTTCAGGTACGACCGATCCATGCAAAAGGTGGTAAAATCGTGCGAAGGATCAAGCAATTTCGTATTGCTCAACTCTTAATTAAATCATTCCGTTAACTGCAAAGTATGAAAAAACCGCTTGTTAAAATTATTGGTATTAAAGTGATGGACATGGTGCCCGGTGCAGTCGGCATCTACCAATTCTTTCGCGGACTCACATTGCTGCCATCATTCTTTGCTGACTATCGGAATTTCAAAACGGCTGCCCACGGTAAGGCGATACGTTTCCCGCTCCGGAAGCGCGACTTCTTCTTATGCTTGTTTGATAAAACGTCAGACACGCCATTTGATCCCCATTACACGTACCACCCAGCCTGGGCGGCCCGCGTCGTCGCAAAGGCTATGCCAGCAAAACATATTGATATTGCATCTACCTTAAAATTCTGTACGATTGTCTCGGCATTTATTCCGGTAGAGTTTTACGATTACCGTCCGGCCAACCTTCGCCTTTCTAACTTAGAAAGTAAATTTGGCGACCTCCATGCCCTTCCGTTTCCGGATAATAGTGTCGAGTCTCTCTCCTGCATGCACACGATCGAGCACGTTGGCCTAGGGCGCTATGGTGACCCGATCGACTATGAGGGTGACATCAAAGCGGCCGCTGAATTATCCAGAGTCTTGCAACCAGGTGGCACCTTTGTCTTTGTGACCCCAGTTGGGCGATCGCGAATTGAATTCAACGCGCATCGTATATACTCTTATGAACAAGTTTTGGCACTCTTTCCGGCTCTGAAACTTACAGAGTTCTCACTCGTACCAGATAATTGGAAAGGCACCGGTGTAATTGAAAATGCCGACCCGGCGATGGTAGCGAGCCAGCGGTATGCGTGTGGCTGCTTTGTATTTACCAAGGAATAGCTCTCTATGCCGCCAGTTCTCCTTATAATTTTCAATCGCCCTGGAAAGGTGGCGCGAATGGTGGAAGCGTTACGAGCGATCAAGCCGAACCGTATCTATGTTGCGGCTGACGGGCCGAGGACCAACGTAGCGAGTGATACTGACCGTTGCCAAGCGACACGCGCGGCTATTAATAAAATAGACTGGCCATGCGAAGTCATAACCCGTTTTCAAACGGATAACTTGGGCTGCAAACGTGGTGTCTCGAGCGCGATCACGTGGTTTTTTACCCTGGAAGATAGGGGGATAATTCTTGAGGACGACTGTATCCCTAGTCAGGAATTTTTCCATTATACCGCAGACCTACTGGAGCGATACGCCAATGATCCTCAAGTAATGCACATAAATGGCACCACTTTTATTAAAAACGTTGATGACGATTCTTACTATTTTTCCCGAATTCCGCTCGTTTGGGGCTGGGCGACTTGGCGACGTGCTTGGGAACAGTACGATATTGAAATGAACGACATTGATGTGACAGCGAAAGCTATGCGGCGACGGCGTGCATTTAAATCGAGAGTTCAAAGAGCATATTGGATATCCTTATTTTATCATGTTAAGGATGCTCGAATTGATACCTGGGATGCTCAATGGGTACACACAGTAATGAAGGCGGATGGTATTTGCATCACCCCTCGCGTGAACTTGATTCAGAACATTGGTTTTGATCAAGAAGCCACACACACTACCACAAAAGTAGAACATGCTCGTGATCACGAACCAATCACCTTTCCTTTGCGGCACCCTAGCCAGATTAGAATTAATGATAAAAATGATACCCAAACTATGGAGACCGCATTTATTAATTCATTAAAAAAGCGTTTACTGTTTGAAGTTAAAGCTATACTTTTGAGAAGTTAAATTATGATCGTAGTAAATCTAAAAGGTGGCACCGGGAATCAGATGTTTCAGTATGCCCTAGGTAGGCACTTAGCCGAAAAAACGAAGGCGGAACTAAAACTCGATAGCGACGGTTTGGCGCGCGCAAATGTAACGGGTGATATCTACCGCCCATTGGCTATTACCGCCTTTAAAATTCAGAATACCATCGCAACCAACGATGAAGTGCGCCGCCTTAAGTACCCTTACGGACTCCTCTCAAAGCTATGGCGTGGTTTTCGTTTTCGCATTCTTAAACAGACAAACATCACCTTCAAACCGGCGGTACTGAATTGGGCAGGCGACCTGTACCTCGACGGGTACTGGCAGTCACCGCGGTACTTTGACGATATTCGCGATATCCTCCTTGAAGAGTTCCAACTTACGGCGCCGCTCTCCCCTGCTGCCGCTGCCTTTAGCGCACAGGTAAAGAGCACTGAAGCTGTCTCTATTCACGTTCGTCGTGGCGATTACGTGAAGAATCCGCGCGTCCTTAAGGAGTTCGGCATCTGTTCTCCGGAATACTACAAAGCCGCTATTGCGCATATTAAAAGCCAGGTAGCTAACCCGACGTTTTTTGTCTTTTCCGATGATATTGCTTGGGTTAAGGAAAACCTGCCAGTTGGTGATAGGGCCGTGTTTGTGGAAGGCCGCGGCATTACAGACGTGGAAGAACTAACGCTCATGAGTCAGTGCCAGCACAACATTATCGCGAACAGCTCATTTAGCTGGTGGGGAGCCTGGCTCAATCAGCACCCGCATAAAATTGTTGTTGCCCCTACCCCATGGTTTGAAACCCAGCCGTACGATACAGATTTAATCCCGCCGACATGGACACAGCTGCCAAAGTAACGGGAACTGATCCGCTCGTGAGCATCATTATGCTCACCTATAACCGGGCCGAGTACATCGAAGCAGCAATTGAAAGCGCCCTCGCGCAAACGTACACGAACTTCGAACTGATCATTCTGGACGACGGTTCAACCGATAACACTGCCGCGATAGTCGCCCGTTTTACCGATCCACGTATTTGCTACCTCCGCTCTCCGGATAATCGCGGGCTCTATGAGCGCCGGAAAGAAAGCCTCGATTATGTGCACGGCTCGTACGTAGCGATCCTTGATAGCGATGACATCTGGATCGATCGAGAAAAGCTGGCGATCCAGGTCGGGTACTTGGAGCAGTTTCCAGACTGCGCGGTCGTGGGCACATTTATTACGCTCATAGACGAAGCCGGCCGCGTAATCGGTAACACGAGTTACGAAACCAGCGATACCAGCATTCGATCTCACCTCTTGTCCCGCAACCAGTTTGCAAACTCAAGCGTGCTGATGCGGAAACGTTTTCTTGATAAGACCGAGGGGTACCGCAATTTCGCTCCCTGTGAAGATTTGGAGCTATTCCTGCAGCTTGGACAATTTGGAACTTTTGCCAACCTTCCCGAATACATGATCCAGTATCGCATCCACCAGGGCGGGGAAAGTTTTCGAAAAATGCGGGTCGCAAAAACCGTCGCGCGTATCATTCGACTCCACCGGGACCGTTACAAAGGCGCCGCCTATGGCCTGGCTAAAATGCAGGCGCTTTACTTCTGGTCGCTGGCGCGATCACTGCTCCGTCGCTAGGTTTTTATAAGGCTTTCAATAAAGGCCGGGAGCACGTGACTGGTCTGCCACCCTAATTCAGTACGCGCTCGTACCGTATCGGCACCAGCGGTCTGCCGGTTGCCGGGACGACCCGGGAGGAATAGTACGTCGCCACCAAACATGGTCGCCACTTCAAGCACCGAGTAGGAATCATTGTGGCCGAGGCCGAATTCGTCCCCTTCTCCTTTCTCTCCTACCAGGAACAAACCCTCGACGATGTCGTACACGTGGGTGAAGTTTCGCTTCTGGGTGCCTGGCAACCGGACGGTGAGCGGCGCTTTCTGTTGGCACTTATCTCGGTATATCCCGATGAGGGTGCCGGTCTTTTCATCTCCCCGTTCCCGCGGACCGTACACGTTATAGAAATACGTAATCGCGTACGGAAGCGAGAACCATTCGCTGTACCGCTTCACCAACTCGGTATTCGTGGCTTTGGTCCAGGCATACGGGCTTTGGTTCCGCCCATCGCCATTGTCGGCAAACTTCGTCGATGAACCAGCGTACACGAGCTTGCCGCCGTGCTTCCGCCAGTACTCAAGGACCGCATGGGTACCCGCTACGTTCGTATGCCACACCTCCTCTATATCAGCAAAACTCTGCTCGACGCGAGCATACTCGCCAAGATGGAAAATGATATCGGCCTGTTCCGGAATATGAAATTCAATATCGTGGGTCGAACCGCGGCGATACTCGACACCTGGGACATGGTTCGCCTCGCTCCCAGTCCGGTAGTTATCTAAGGAAATGACCCGGTAACCTTCGCGAGCCAGCCGCTCGCACAAGTGTGACCCCACAAAACCCGCCCCACCGGTTACCACTGCCGTTTTCTGCATAGTGCCTGCATCATAACAAACTTCCGGCGGCTGGCTAGTGGCTGCTTTCCTATATTATGGCCTAAAAATGCTCGGGAGGCGGCGTTCAGGGTCCGATGCCACTGGTACGGGAGCCGGCCGGAGCAGCACCACTCCAACGCTTGAAACCACCAAAATCCCTAAGAGCGCGTACGGCCACCGCGGGACATCAGACGGGGCGGGAGACAGCGTCGTAGAAGCCGGAACGGCGGCTGCCAGCGCCGCAATTGACGATGAACCTTGGCCAAGCACTGTTGATGGTGCCGGTGCCGCGCGGCGATCCTCTACTTCAGCCCGAGGCACACCTGACGGTACTGCTCCGAGGAGCAACCCAGTTGGGGTGGACGCAATCGCCACCGGCAGGTTCGGGTACTCCGCCAACAGCACCCCGTCTCGATCCAATAAGCTGCTTTGCCCAGCATCGGAAAAGCGCACCTCTGTGGGCGGGAGCGTGATCGTGCTCTTTGGGGCCATGATGGTATTCGCTGGAAACACGAATCGATCCGATCCGATCACGGTATATCGGGAAATATCGACCTGGTACGTAGCGTCGTTATGGAGCTGCACCTCGCCGCGCGGTCCTGCGGTAAAGGAAAACGTAACCGGCAGCACCGTTACCGACTGCGTGACCGTCTGTTCACGCGAGGCAAACCAAGCCCGGACACTGACCACATACGTGCCGGGATAGTGGTATGTGTGGGATACGGTTTTCCCGGAGGTGGCGATCGCGGTGCCGTCGCCAAAATTCCAGCTGTACTTAAGTGAATGCAAAATAGTCTCTCCGACCCCGCCCGGAACTACCCCCAACTGAAGTGGCTGTCCGACCGTGACTTGCTTCGAGATACTCGGAACCAGTACTAATTCGGACGTTGCCGAGACGGGCGTGGCGGCGACTCTCGGAGAACCGGTCGTAGCTTTCGAACCACTATTGCCTGTTGGCGGATTCGGATTAGCGGATTCGGCAGCTTCTGGAGGTGGCATTGACGGTAGATGCGCATTGACCGCTCCCGGAGTCGGCACTCCGGTCCCCCAACCAGCGGCAGTCTTTTGCGCCGTGTCCTTGGTGGCATTGTCGCCCCCGATCTCCCACCCCTCGGTATCTGGGTCATTCACCGTCACATCAACCACGTTCCCACTTCCATCGGTGAGGCGCAGCATGGCTCCCGTGTTGATGAGCGCGCCGGTATAAATCTGAAATGGCGGATTTACCAAGTACGCCCCGGTAGTCCGGTTACGCTCAAGGAGCACATACGCGCCCGCCGGAACGGTGCCCTGAAGCGGAATAGCCAGGCTATTACCATCATCGAGTACCCAGCCATCCACCACCTCATCAGTGGCACCGGTATTGTGAAGCTCGATCCATTCATAGTTTGCTGATTCTGCCGTACCCATCCACGCTACTTCGGAAATGATCACGGCGGCAGAAGCAACAGACGGCAGCCATGCCATGATGGCTAGTGCTGCGAGAACGGAAGCAAACTGACTGATGGAGCGCATAGGAAGATCACTTAAACGGAGATCGGTAGCGGTTGACCCTAAGGAGCCGCTCCACCTCTTTCGGATCTGGTGCGGGCGGATGAAGGGGTGTTGCGGGCGCATCGATTTCCGCAAACATGGCCTCGGTTTCATCCGCCAAGCGACGGAACGCTTCCCGGTCAGCCGCCTGATTGTCAGTAGCGGCCGCTTCGGGAGCCGCCGGCGAAGGCGTTGGTGCAGGCGAAACTGACGCTGGAGCTGGCAGCGGATCCGCTACTTGGATCGGCGCTGAACTTTTTGGAGGCAGCGTGCTCTCCGGGTCCGGCGGCAGCGGAAGGGTCGGTTTAGCAACTAGGGGTCCAAGCACGTTCCGAAGCGCTATCCGATGATCTGTTTCTGCCACGGAAGCAGCAGACTTAGCCGGAGGCTTACCGGGCTGGTCTCCGGTTTTTGCTTCAGGGCGGGTCGAAGCCGGTTCTGCTGTTTTTGCTGTTTCGGCTTCTTTGGCCGCAATCTTGGCCAAGATCCCTTTCAGGTCCTCGGCAGACTTAACCGGCGGCCGATTTGACACTCGGTCTCGAGCTGGTTCTGGACGATTTCGCCCCGCATCATTCCCCCGCTTACGTTCAGGTCGGTCTTCGGCCAGGCTGGGTGCAGCCGGCGAATTCTGACGTGGCCGATCATCAGATCCAGCCCGCGGACGAGGCTCTTCTGGATTTTTTTTCGGTTCAGACGAACGGTTTTGCGGCCGAGCTTCGGATCGGTCACGGTCTCGATCTCCTTTCCGCTCCGGTTTGTCTTCGGATTTTTCAGCCGCCACTGGTGTGTGCAGGTCAGCAATGAGCTTCTCGACCTCTGGTCGCGGCCGGGTATAGTTTTTCCGACTTGCTGCCAACACCATGTTCTTGCAAGATATGCGCGGCTTCGGAATTGGGCCCATGGTTTGGGCCGAGAACGGCTGCGAACCGATACCGTCGATCATGAGCGTAAGGTAGATCTGGTAGGCACCTAGATTCACCAGATCGGTAGCAAGAAAGCGCGGCGAAAAGACGGTTTCCAACACTTCGGCGTCAAAGGGGCCGACCCGGAACGTAACGGTCGTACCGACGTTTCCAAAGACCGCATTCCGAACGTCTTCCTCCATCTGCTCGATGTACTGGTGCGCGATGATAAGGTTCAAGTGGTACTTACGCGCCTCCGAGAGGATGTTCGCAAAGGTGGAATTGGCAAACGACTGGAACTCGTCTACGTAGAAGTAGAAGTTCGGCATCGTTTTCATCACCTGGACCGGCAAATCAGCGCGGCTCATGGCCCCTAGGTAAATGCGGGTAGTCAACATGGAACCGAGGAGGTTCGCATTCGTTTCTCCGACCAACCCCTTTGACAGGTTCATGATGAGGATCTTCCGTTCATCCATGATCTTGCGAATATCAAATGATGAGTGCGGCTGGCCAATGATGTTGCGGATGAGGGGATTCCCGGTGAACTGGCCGATCTTGTTCTGGATCGCCGGCAACGCCTCGGCCGCAAACCGATCGGTATAGTTCGCAAACTCCTCGACCCAAAACGCCTTCACGGCTGGATCTTTGATGTAGTCCACCACGCGCTTCCGGAAGACCTTGTCCGAAAACAGTCGATTCACCGACAAGAGTGTCGTGTCCGGGTACTCGATAAGCGCAAGGAGCGCATTGGTGAGAATGTACTCCATACGCGCGCTCCAGGCGTCGACCCAGATCTTCTTAAAGGTGGACATGAGTCCGGAAACGACCAGGTGCCGCTTGTCTGGACCAACGTCTTCCATCACGTTAAAAGAGATCGGGTGATCCAGGTCAAACGGCGCAAAATAGATCACGTCATTAACCCGATGCTCGGGTACGTATTCGAGCAGAGTTTCAGCTGCCGAGCCGTGCGGATCAATAAACGCCATCCCTTCCCCATTGAGGATGTCCTGGGCCGCCATGTTCTCCAGCAGGGTCGATTTGCCCATACCGGTCTTGCCCACCACGTACATGTGGCGTTGCCGGTCTTTCGCTTTAATGCCAAACGGCAATTCCTGGCCGCGCGCGTCGGTCTTGGCAAAGAGCGTGATCTTGTCAGGATCAAATTTCATACCGGTAGTATACCAGATGTTTAGGATCCGAACCGCTCTTCTGCGTATTCAAACAGTTGCCGCACGTCAGCATTGCGAGAGGTAGAACCGAGGATCACGATCGCCACGACCCGCTCCTCACCTTTCACATCAAGCGTATGGAGCGTCACTGACGTCTGACCGGCCGCCAGCGTTTCACCGACCTTGCCACCGATAAAGTTCTCTAAATCATCAACTTCGTTGAAGTTCATTAGTTCGCCAAATTCGCCGCTTACGTACACGGATGAGAGTTCAGTATTTTTAGTGATCTCAAAAATGAACCGCCGGTGCTCATGGATGTACTGCGTCAGGCGCAACAGATCACCGACACTCGAGACATTGTCTGCGCTCAAGCCAGACGGGTCAGCAAAGCGGGTGTGCATGAGGCCAAGCGCTTTGGCTTTGTTGTTCATGTGCGTAATGAACGTCTCGCGACCGATCTGGTCGGCAATGATATCAGCCGCTTCGTTGGATGACTCGACCAACAGAAGCTGCAGCAAACTGTACATAGAGACGCTCGTCCGCTCACCAAGGCGCGGCACGAGCGATTGCACGAAGGTTTCCTGGTTAATGGAGACCGTGGTATCGAGGCTGATATATTCAGCCGCAATCAGGGCCGTCATCAGTTTCGTTAGTGAAGCGATCGATGCTTCAGCATCGAGGTCGCTACTGGCGAGCACGGTGCTGCTTTCCACATCCGCGATCAGGTAGTGCGGGGTTTCCAGTTCCGGGACCTTTGGCTCATAGAGAAACTGGTCCGGTTCACGGCTGACCTCATGGACCAAGATCGGCGTACCGAGCGGCACCAATGGGTACAGCACAGAGGCATCCTCATTCGAAAGCCGGATGCAGCCCGCCAAGAAATCACTATCAACCGGCTCGCCATTTTGGTGCTCTGGCCAGCCATGGATCGAGAAGTTACCCTGAAACCCCAGCATCCAAGGCTGGTAGACGCTGCCGGATTTAGAGTAGTGGTTTTCGTGCTTAGCTTCGATTTTATACAGCCCGGCTGGGGTTTCCCACCAAGACCCTGATTCGCCCTTGGCGCGAATTGGCACCTGCTTGGTTAGCACACCGTCTTTGAAGAATCGGAGCTGCATGGTCGTGAGATCTGCCTCTAAAAACGTTTCGCCACCTTCGATCATGGCGTTCCGCGCATCGGCAAAGAAATCCGGTTGCGAGAACGTCACGTTAACGCCGTAGTTGAGCGGGGTCTGCTCTTTGGTGTACGGATTTTCGATCACGATGGTGGGCGGCAGCTCTTCGGAATCAGCGATATTGGCGGTCAGGGTTTGCGCGTACGGCACCTTCGTAATACCAAACACTCCCCCGCCGATCAAAATGGCAGACAGGACGAGAAATGAGCCGCGCCAGGGCAAGCGAAACGCTTTTCGCGTCGGTTCTTCCATGTAGGCACCGGGTTCTGGAACGTACGTGATGCGTCCACGCGTCGGAATGAGCGATCCAGTGCGAACGGTAGCCACGTCATCTTCATGACGCACAGCGTAAAACTGTCGGTTAGAGGGATCCGAGAACATCGGCCTTATCATACCCTATTTTAAGAGCGGAAGGGTAATTTTTATATACACGTGCTATTCGGCCTGAAGAGCAGCGGCGGTGTAGCGGTTGCTCGGTGCCCAGATCATCCACGACGTAACCCCTGCATCATAGCTCGCCTGGATCTGCGCGCGCACATCCGCAGCGTCATAGTCTCCACCGTAATCAAAGTCTTGGATCCAGGTCCGGAGCTTGGCGGCCGGGTAGATTGGTTTTTGGTACACTCCCGGACTTGAAGTCCCCACGGCAGTATGCAGGAACCCATTGACGCGTGTGGTGGGAGCTGCGAGACGATTTACCCCAGACCGCATGGCGTGGTGCACGATCTCGTACGGGACCAAGTTCGGATCGGGGTAGCCTAGGTAATTATCAGGGTAGTGAGACGGGTACACCATCGGCGCGACCGCATCAAAGTACGGCACCGCGCGTTCCAAGATCTGGCCGATCGAAAGATCGTCATAGTTGGTCGTCGTCATACCAAAGAGATCCGCCGATAGGTACGGCGTACTGGTTGCCCTGCCAGTGTTCTCGTGTCGAACGGACGCAAACCGATCGGGTTCACCCATCGCCGTGTGCAGGTAAGAAAAGAAGGCTTCGAGATTCGCCTGTTTATCATGTGGCCACTGGCTGCCCGCGGTGTGCGGGAAAGAGATATCCTGCATGTTGCCATCGGATGGGTAGCGCACGTAGTCATAGTTGAGCTCATCAAACCCCAAATTATACGAATCGACACTTAACGCAATGATGTGGTCCCAATGCTCCTTGGCCGCCACATCAATGAAGGCCAACCCTTTCCCATCGCGCCAGATCGTCTCGCCATCACGGCGCTTCACCGCCAGGTGCGGTGCCCGCTCGGCATGGAACGGGTCTTGGAATACCGTGATACGACCAATGACGTAGATACCCTGCGCATGGAGGGAAGCAACGAATTCTTTCATGTCGCGCGCGCCGCACCGGGAAGACTCCCACGCCGGCAGCCATTCCGGATGCTCCGGCCGAAATGAGATTGTGCCCGAAAAGTCTTTGATGTCGATCATGACTGCATTGACTTCGGTGCTATCAATCAAGGCAACCAGATCACTCCGGAACGAGGGCGTTCCAGCTACGCACGAAGACATGTAAATGGCCTTGAGTGGGTCTGGCTTTGGAACATGAGCGGTAACCGAACGGGTATCAGCCACCGGGACCGGGGTGACGTCAACGCTCGGGTTCCCAGCCGCGCGCTCATTGGAAATAGCCGCACTAGCCGCACTGACTCCCCGTTCATACTCCACCTCGCTCACTTCGGTACCGATAACAAAAATGCCGATGGCGACAGCACAGAGGGCGGCGGCAGCTAACGGTGACCAGGACACTGTTCAGTATTCTACACTACTTAAAAAGATTGTAGGTGGTTTCCACAAACGTTTCTTCGGTCCGAAGCCCGTCTTCTTGCTCGATCGTCTGCAGGTACTGTTCGCGGCGGATGCCGTACCCTGCCAGGATCAATACAACTCCTAAAAACGTGCTAGTGAGCAGTTTCCAATCAGTGGGAATTCCAAGGTACGGCACAATGACAAGCACAATTCCACATAAAAATACCAAGGTTCCCTTTCGCATACGCAGGAGAGTATACCCCAGAGCCCCTTAGATTGCCAAAATCACGACAAACTCCCCTTTTTGCTTGACCGGCGTCGCCAAAAGCGTCTCGAGCACCTCGGCCGGCTGGCCGACCAAAACCTCTTCATGGATTTTGGTGAGTTCGCGCCCGACGTACACCGTTTCTTGCGGGTACAATTCTGCCAGCATGGTTAACGTCTTGAGGATCCGGTGGGTCGCCTCAAAAAACACAACTGGGTGCCCGTGCTGTGCGAGGTCGCGGAAAAAGGTTTGCCGCCCTTTCTTATGGGGCACAAACCCGGCAAACGTAAATTGATTACCGGGCACGCCCGCAATTGAAATGAGCGCGGTGACGGCAGACGGTCCCGGGATCGCTTCGATCCGCACTCCCGCCGCGCGCGCGGCTTGAATGAGTAACACGCCCGGATCACTGATGCCTGGTGTACCGGCGTCTGACACAAGGGCAACGTTACTGCCAGACACGAGATCAGCCACAATCGCGGCGTGTGTCTCTACGCTCGCGTGTGCGTCATAGCGACGCAGCTTGGCGTCTATGTCATACCGTTCCAGCAACCGTTTGGTTACCCGCGTGTCTTCAGACAAAACGTAATCTACTTCCTTTAGTGTGCGCACCGCGCGAAACGTAACGTCTTCGAGGTTGCCGATCGGAGTCGCTACCACAGACAAGCAACCGGGTGAATTTGACATAAAATGTAGAGTAGTACGCGTCGCTATAAAACGCAACTAAAGCGAAAGGGCGATCAGCATTACTAGCTGATCGCCCTTTGAGATTAGTAGGAGGTTTTGAAGAAGAGCTTCGCCACTCCTCCGATAGCCGCCCGTTTTGCCGGCGACCGGAAGATGAAGGTGACTGCCAGTTTGCAGAGTTCGACTCCGAAGTGTCTCTGCGTCGGCAGGTCCCAAACCGGCACGTAGTGGATCTTCACCGACGGCTCGCGCAGCAGCCGGCGGCGCAAGAGTGCGATGCGCGGCACGTGCCACCACGAGGACACGTGGTACTCGATGGCAGCACCCTGGGCGATAAAGACCTGCATCTCCCCTTCGGTGTTGAAGGTCAGCGCCTCGGTGTCGGCATTGACGTCAGACGCCTGAAGGCTCCAGGCCAAAGCTCGCATCTGGTCCTTCATGGCCACTTTCTGCGCCGGAACCGTCGGATCGAAACCGGCGGCAACACAGATCGTCGAGTGTTCGGTGAGTCGCTTTTGCAGCGCGACTGCCCGATGCACCCGCTGGCGAGTGCTCTCCGTGATGATTCCGTCGGCCGGATCGAGACTGTGTCCGTAAACACAGATCGCGATCGGAGACGTCCCACGATTTCTCATGCTATTTCTCCCCTCAAGAAGAACGTTTCCAGACTCTAGGGTAGGGATTTTGCTCCACGTTGTCAAACGGAGAATCCGGCAAGACCCGGATCAACTAGTTACCATTATACAAAAAATAAACTAATTTGTCAAATATGTGGCAATTTGGGTCACGCTACCTGCCCCCGCGACCAAGATTACCGTGGGTACCGCCTCGTCAATTTGCGCTTTGACGGCCGTCGCTGCCTCTGGCAGCGCGACCACTGACGCCGCTGTTCCCCGATCTTCTATGGAGTGAGCCAACTGTTCGCTGCTGACGCCGCTTTCGTTCTCTTCCCGCGCCGCATAGATCGGGAGCAGGTATACCTGATCAGCCGTCGCCAGCACATCAACAAAATCCGCAAACAGTTCATGCGTCCGCGAGTACATGTGCGGCTGGAACACGACGACCAGTTTCCGGTTTGGATACAATTCCCGAACGCCAGCAAACGTAGCTTTCAATTCGGTCGGATGGTGCCCGTAATCATCGTAGACCGGGACCCCGTCCACTTCCCCTTTGTACTCAAACCGCCGCCAGGTGCCGGCAAACTCAAGGAGCGCCGCTCGGCTAATCGCCGGGTCAATACCAAGCGCGTGCCCCACCCCACACGCCGCGGCTGCATTAAGACGGTTATGAAGGCCCGGCTGCCGGAGCGGCAAGGTCAGGTCCAAAAATTGCCGATAGTCGATCAGGGTGGCCGAAATACCGGATAAAACTGGCTGCAAGTTTGGATCAGCAGCGTTTGCGATGACAAACCCGGTTTCCGGGACCTTTTCCGCCAACGTCCGAAACGCGTCCTGAACATCCTCGAGATTCTGGTAGTAATCGACGTGCTCGTACTCGAGGTTAGTTATAACAAGGACGTCTGGGGCCAAACTCAAGAAATCTCGTTTGTATTCACACGCCTCAACGACGGCGTAGCGGCTCTTGCCGGGGCGGAAATTACTGCCGGTTTTTGCGCGCAGGGAACCCACGATAACGGTCGGATCGAGACCAGCCGCCTCCAGCACATCGGTGACCATGGCGGTCGTCGTCGTTTTGCCGTGCGTACCGGCAACGGCGATAAGGTAGTACTGGTTCGCGACAAGACCAAGGGCATCAAAGTAGTTCATCATCGGCACCCCGAGTGCGCGCGCCGCCAGCATCTCTTCATGGTCAGGTGACATGGCTTCGGTATAGACCGCCATTTCGATATCAGGGGTAATATTGCTAGCGGTTTGGGATTCAAAAAAGCGAGCCCCTTCCCCCTCGAGAGCCGTGGTAATGTCGGAAGCCGCTCGGTCGCTCCCGCTTACCGATTTGCCTTCATGGAGAAAAAACCGGGCTAAGGCAGACATACCAATGCCGCCAATACCGATAAAGTGAATGCGAGAAATAGTGCCGAGATCGACCGAGTGAGTTGACATACGGAGCACATAGCATAGTATCAAATCCGGAATTCAGAAACCAGCAACCACGGAAGGTTCTTTCATGAAAGCTGAAACGATCCCCCTCCCGGTGGCCACCCACCACCTGGCTCACGGAACCGTTGTCACGTTCGGCGGGAACAACCATCCACTCCTCGCCCTTGAGGCGACTCTGGCTCGGCAACGATGCCGGTTTCGCGGCCTTATTACCCCTCCCGCCAACCATGACGGTCCCGGCTTCCGGAAAATTCTAGCATCACTTTCGGGCGCTAGACATGCCGCCGACGGCGCGTATATCGGGAGCGGCGAAGGGGTCGCGATCCAGTCGCGGGACTGCCCGATCGTCGTCATCCATGACAGCGAAGCGGGTCACACGGTCGTCTGCCATGCCGGGCGGCCGGCGCTGTCGCCGGAGCGATTCGGTCCAAAGGGCTCGCCCAAGAACGTCCTTGGGCCTGCACTCGGGGTCCTTGGGGAGCTTGGTTGCGAGACTAGCAAGCTCTCGGTCTACATTACGGCTGCGATCTGCCCCCGTTGCTTTGTCCATGAAGGTAAAGTAGGCTGGCCGTACGTTAACCCATTCCACTCCACGTACCCCGGTACCGTCCAGTGCAAGCATGGCAATCTGGACCTTATCGAGGTAATCAAGATGGAACTGGAACGCCACGGAGTCCCCCGCACTTCCGTCAAACACGACGGGCTGTGCACAAAGGAGCACTCCTTCCTCTCGAGCCACCGGAACGGTGACACGATCAACAACGTCGTACTCGTGACGAGAGACTAAACCAAGCGGCCCGCACAAAGCGGGCCGCTTTTATTTCTATAAGTTAAAGAAGTCTACAACGAGTTCTGATCCGTCGATATCCATACTGGCGCTCCCGGTTCGTCGCTGTAGTTGCGCTTCGGTGTAGTCGGTTGAGCCTGGCCAGAAGTGTCCGCCACCTGTAATCCGGTAGTAGTGCACAGGCGGTACGCAGGCAGTGCCATCAGCGTTGTTGTAGACCCGGAGCTCCACGGTAGTGCCGTCGTTCGGGTCAGTGTTCGGCAGGGCTTCTGCAGTATAGCTATCGGCGCAGCCGTTCCCTGCTGCAAAGTGCGCAACCGAGGCTTCATATTTGTCCATTTCATCAAAATGATCCTCGGTGCCGTAAAATCCAATGTATGGGAGCGGCCGCGCGAGGTCGCAGTACGGGAGCATTTCCGGACCCAAGCCAGCCGAACCGGCCGCAACACCATCAATATCTTCAATAAGACAGGCTGCCGCCTGCGCCATCACAGAACCATTAGAGAAACCTGCGATGTACACGTTGCCGATTCGATTGCCAGATAGCTTAGTCACCTCCGCAATAATAGCCTCAATGAAATCGATATCATGGTGACGGCGATTGGAGGGATCCCACTTCGGCGCGCCGTTCTGCTCGAGCGCATTGGGGTATACCACGACGAACCCCCGCTCATCGGCATACGCATCAAAGCCGGTCGTCGACCGCACACCCTCTCCGTCTCCGCCCATGCCATGAAGCGCGATCAGGAGGTCAATATCTCCCGATTCCGCTACAGCTGCCGCTGGCACGTAGGCAAGATACGTACGTTCCTCGCCACCGACAGTAATATGCTCTAGGTGCTCGCCAGCCGTAATGCCACCTGGCTTGGTACCCGGTTTCTCTGAACCCTTCTTCCGATCACCGGTCAACATCTGCTTTAGCCAGCTCCCGAGTCCTGCACTCGAAGAAGCAGCTTCGTGTTCTGGCACCTTAAGGAAGAGAAAGCCGAGCAGCAAGACTGTTGCAATGAAGAGAATGATCGCTAAACGCATCAGATTTTTTTTGGTTCGCATGGGAAAAGATTAACAATGGATGATTTTGGATACAAACCTAGTATATGTCAACACCAACCCTAGTCGCCGGGGTTCTGCACACAGCGGAGGAATTCGTCATTTCGTTCGTACTCGTTTTTATACTGGGCGAACGAAGCGAACGCTGGCGAAAACAAGATAGTGTCTCCCGGCGCGGCGCTCTGCTTGGCGAACGCGACCGCGTCCGGAAGATTAGCGACCACCGACACGCCCACCGTCCCGCCATGGAGCAATCCAACCAAGGCGTCGGTGCCGCTTCCCGGCGTCAGGATAACTTGCTTGCAGTGCTCGGTGATCGCGTACGCAAGGGGCGCCGCATCAATTCCCTTGTCTGATCCGCCAGCGATCAAAATGACGTTCTTAAGCCCGCTCTCATCAAGCGCCTTGAGCGCCGCCGTGGTGGCTTGTGGCGTCGTCGCGTTATTATCGTTATAAATGCGCACCGCTCCTTCTGCGGCCACCAGCTGGAGACGGCCTTCTACACCCGGGAACGTGGTGAGGCCGGCAAAGATCTCTTCGTCACTCAAAGACAGCGCCGAGAGAGCGGCATACGCCAACGCCGCATTCAAGCGGTTGTGCGCACCCGGCATCGACAAGAGCATGTCCTCGGGCAGGACTGATACATCAACCAACCGGATCTCTTGCGGCAGCTCGTAATTAGGGAGCACCTGTTTCATCCACGCAAACACCTCGGGCGTGGTTACCAGCACACCGTCTTCCTCCTGGTACAAAAAGATCTGCGCCTTGTCGGTAAAGTACGCCGCCATCGCCTCCTCGCGGGTTCGGCCATTTCGTTCGTAGTAATTGAGGTGGTCTTCCATAAATGAGGTAAAGACCGCAACCTGCGGGCTGATGCCCGCCCACCCCC
>JACCDV010514242.1_pt1 | contig 32872 bp, 50 predicted proteins | sample 7446131 | NCBI WGS metagenome assembly JACCDV01 (sample SAMN15323448, study PRJNA562643) | freshwater metagenome | isolation source: river surface water | place: USA:Blue River Watershed | collected 2017-08-17 | reverse complement strand
GATGCTGGCTGTGACTGCTGTTCATTTGTCCCAGTCGGGCAATTTGAAACAAAGGCAGAGGCAATCAAGTTTGCTGCTGGCGATAAAAACCTATCCATTTACGAAGAAGCTGATTACGAAGAAGGAGAGCAGAAGTGAGCTTCGCTGAGAGATACAAAACACACGCTTTTCACGACCTTATTCAAGAAGCGGAAAAGCAAGGAATTGCGAATGGAGCAGAGCGAGAGCGTGAACGCATTATCAAGTTGCTAGAGAGTGACGAGTGGCACCACATCGCTTTTGCTACCAGAAGCCCAGACGAACAGCCCACCAAGTATCACGATGGCGAGTGCTTAGGCTGCCGTCAAATCGCACTGATCAAAGGAGAGCAGAAGTGAGTGACCTACAAGACCTAATCGTGAGCAATGGCATCAACGCCTGGAACAATGGCTACAAAGACGGCATCCTTGCAGAGCGAAACAGAATCTTAGAAATCGCTCACAAAATTACCTTCGAGAACTGGAAGGGACATGACCTCATCTCCCTACAAGACTTAGTGGAGTATGTCAATGAAGCAAAGTGAGCGCATTACAAAGGACTTCCTGCAAGCCGCCGGTCTACTCAAAGCCGATCTCGTATGGAGCAACGACTTCAACGACATTCGCTTTCAGCTAGCCGAATACCTAAAAGCCAAAGCGGTATTAGGTAGCGCAAACCATCCTGCACTTATAGACTTGGTGCAGACACTTCTCGCAGATGAGAACGACCTAAGCGTATAAAGGGGAAATGATGCTGACCTACACAATCACGCACAACTTCGGGCAATGCCCAAATCAAATAAGCGGCACTACTGACGATGGCAGACACTTTTACTTTCGTGGTCGTGGTGGTGGTTGGTCGCTAGGTTTTGGCACTACTCACGATGAAGCAGTTGAGAGTAATGACTACTACGGAGATCTCCTCCAAGCTGGCTGGATGGAGCTTGACGAGTGGGAAGCTTTTTTCTGGGATGTCATAGAAAATGTTGTAGAAAAAGGCAGGATGCATCCTGCTACTCGGGCAAACGATGTTGAGCGGTATCAGCGAGCAATCAAGGACATACATGATGAGATACACCCAAAATCAATCAACTACTCAATACCAGTTGACGAAGCTGTCAAAATTATTCGCAAACACGACCCAGACAGGATGTTCTAATGCTAGAGAATCTAACACCACCTGCGCCTAATAAGGGCAGTTGCAAGATAGGACTAATCGCCGAAGGACTGAGCGAAAGCGACAAAAAGATTCTTCTTGATGCGGTAGCCGATCAGGAACGCTGGCCAGTCAAGACACTATCCAAGGCACTGAGCGAGAGAGGATTGCAGGTAAGCGACTCACCGATTTACAACCACCGAGCCAAAACCTGCGCTTGCTACCGTGCTTGAGAATCTGACTCCTGCCGAGAAGGTGGCAGCCCCATTCAACCTGCGCCCTAGCGTAGAGTTCGATGGCTTTGAGGGCGAAGCAGTAACGCCAGGGTATGCAGACAAGCCAGACTTCGATGCTTTTCTAATTGATGCAGGATTCGATCCAGCAGAGATTGAGATTGTCGGCACCCCACGCACCTCACGCTGGCAGAAGTATGACGGCGATTGGCTCACCAGCTACCGGTTCAATTTCCGAAAGCGCAGCGCACCTATCACTGACCTACCTATCCTTTTAGCCGAGGCTCGTAAGAAGGTCAAGGTAGCTCCGCTCAAGAACACGGCTGATAAGGCGCTCATCGTCTTATGGTCAGACCTACAGGTGGGCAAGGTTGACTACAGGGGCAATTCGCAGTCTCTTATCGAGCGCATCGAGCTGATGCAGGCTCGTCTCACTCAGTTGGTCAAGGAGCAACGCCCAAAGAAGATAATCTTTGCCGACCTCGGAGACACCGTAGAGAACTTCTCTAACGCTGCTGACCTAGCACAGCTTCAAAGCAACGACCTGAGCATCATGAATCAGGTAGACCTAGCGACCACATTTGCTTGGCAGACGCTAAAGAAGCTCTATGCCCTAGTGCCTGACATTACCTACGCATCAGTCGGCTCTAATCACTGCCAATGGCGTGTAGGCAAACAGCAGGTAGGCAAGCCAACCGATGACTGGGGCGTATTCATTGGTCGTCAGTTGGCAAGGTTAGCTAAGGAAGCCGAACTCAACATTCGGTTCGTTGAGCCTATGCAATGGGACGAGTCCCTAGCCATAGATGTATTTGGTGATCAGTATCACGTGCTTGGCATCGTGCACGGTCACCAAGCGGGTAACCGACCTGAAGCCGTCCCTGAGTGGTGGCGCAAGCAGGCATTCGGTCACCAGCCAGTAGCCGCTGCGACTGTCCTAGTGCACGGTCACTGGCACCACCTGCGAGTCCTTGAGCTGGGAAGCACCCCTCACGGCTCAAGCCGATTCCTAATCTGTGCCCCGACCCTAGACAACGGCTCAAACTGGTTTAGGCGGGGGAGTGGTGAAGATTCGGTTCCAGGGCTTGCTGTATTTATGCTTGAGCAGGGGGCACCATACACAGGAACGGTTTACAAACTCTAATGCCAATCTACGACTACAAATGTGGTAACTGTCGCTACATGCTGAGCGAAGAGCGTGAGATGAGCAAAGCTTCCGAACTGCCTAAGTGCGTGAAGTGCGCTAAGACCATGCAGCGTATCTTCAATTTCGGTTCGGTCTCTTTCAAGGGCTCGGGCTTCTACTCGACTGATAAATGAAGGGCTACAACTTTGCTGCTCCATGCCTAGTCTGCGGAAAGCTCAGCCGAGGCGGTAACAAGTGCGAAGAGCACAGGGTCAACCAACAGCACGAGATAAAGAGAAGAGCCCGCAAGCGTGAAACTGGACAGTATTCCGGTGACTACCGTAAGCGAGCAAAGCTAGTTCGTGACACCGCAGTTATCTGTCACATCTGCAAAGAAGGCTACAGACCCTACGACCCTTGGCAAGCAGATCACCTTATACCTGGCGAACGCAACTCACCCTTGGCGGCAGCTCACAAGAGTTGTAACGAAAGCCGAGGAAATAAGCCAATTTGAAAAATTCGGTTCGAGCCCTTAAGTGAAAATTCGGTTCGGTTCGTAAAAGTAAAAAATTCGGTTGGACGCTTTAAGTGAAAATCTGACACCCATCGAGCCCCCTTTTTTCACATCGAACACTTGTTCGACAAGCCCCCCTAGACTGACCCTGCCCTGGCGAACACTTGTTCGAAACACTTGTTCGCCCTGCCCTGCCCCGCCAGAATGCGCCCGAGATCACGCCCCGCCCGCTCTTGACACCTAGCGCCCGCCCGAGATCACACCCTGCCCCGCCACTTGATGACACGCCAGAAAAAATCTCTTGCACTTATAGGAGGACATGCGCCAGAATGTCACTAGGCGAACCCGCCTAGAGAGAAAGAGAAGAAATGCAGACACTTATCGAAGCCCTACTAGTAGCCACGCCTTTTATCATTGGCTATGTCTTGATGAGACTATGGGGCACCAAGTGAACCCCGAATTCGTGTTTTGTTGTCAAGGTTGCGTTATGGATGCCTTTTCTTGGCAACTTACCCCGCAACCCGTAACCCTAGACATTGGGCGTATTTGTTCTGAATGCGCCGAATTAATCCCGCCACTAACACCCGCCTTTATCGGCAACTAGAGAAAGAGAGAGAAAATGAAGCTAAACCTAGAGAACAACAACGAAGCCCTTTTGACATGTTCACGGGGCTACACCTACAAAAGCCACGAATTTGCACCATCGTGGGCACTTCCGCAGCTAATGGACTTTCTGAAAGATCACGAACTGACTGAAGAAATGGATTTTGAAGAGCAACTACAAATTGCATTGCTCTTGGATGACGAACACCGTTTTTCTGAGATCACACCGGAAATCCTGGCGGACACTATCGAGAGACACCGTGAGACTTTTTGGGGCGATTTTGAGAGCGTGGGCGCTTTTGCCGAACATTACTTTGATGAAATAGGCGAGACGGTATCCCCAAACATAGTTGTGAATTGGGATGCAACATACAACTATGCGTTGCAATACGATTTTATGAATCGTTTTGTGTATGCAAAATCAGAAAGCGGAATTATGCCGATAATCGCCCGCTATTTCTGGTGCACCAACTACTAAAGAGAAAGAGAGAAGAGAAATGCAAATCACACACAAGGGAAAAGAACTAGACATCGAAATCAACAGCACCCCTAACGGGTTGCGTGTTTGGGTTTGGGTATGGAATGAAGAGACAAACAACCTTGATTTGTTCTCTAACTACCTATACCCGCTCACAACACCTTTTGAAGCACTTTGCTATATCGCTAGTGATCTTTACGGTGAAGCCGTAGAAGGAGAAAGTCTGGCGCACTTGCTTGGCATTGACATGATTACAAGCGATGACGCTGCATGCGAGAAATGCGGGCGTTTCTACCACTACGAAGAGATGGTTCACGGCTCAGAAATGCTTGATGATGTTGCCGAAGCTCTTAACGCAACTAATTGGGACTACTTTTGCCAAGACTGTTATTACGAAGCCAAAGAGCGCCTAGAGCGTCAAAGTGTAGGTGCCTAATGCTGTACGAACACCTCAAGGAATCCCTAGCCTACGAACTGACGCACTATCCCGAAGATTATGAATTAGAGCACCTAGCGGGTGAGATTGACATAGAGCGAACCGCCCGCCGTGTTTGGAGATGGTTCATGCGTCAAGACATTCTCCCCAAACTGAGAACCAAGCAAGAATGGCAAAACCAAGAGAGCATTCACCTTTTGGCATGCGATTGGCTAAGTATGTATGAACCAACAACGAAAGAGAGAAACAACTAATGATTAGAACTGATGAACAAGCACTAGACACCATCCTAGAAATGGTAAAGACAACCGAAAAGGATCACGAACTAGCACTAGGTGCCACTGTTGCAATTTGGAAGTTAGTCCAAGCGGGGAAGAAAGATCTTGCCCTTGAAGTCTTATCAATGTACAAGCCAGAAAGCGAGATCAACTAATGGGACGCATGAAAGATCTATTTACCACCGTTGAAGAGCACCTAAGAGCGGGCGAGTTTACCGAAGCCGTAGAGCTCTTAGAACCGTGGAAAGACGATGCCCCTAATCAACTATGGGCAACCGTTGCGGGTATTTCCGGTGAACCCGTGGATGATTACTTGCCTAGCCACTATCTACCCCGCAGCGTGAGAAACAAGACGCTTACCCTGGCGGACTTGAAGCGTGTTTGTGATGCGCTTGAAGCGCAAGAGGTTAGCGCCGTGAATGTCGCTCTTGCGTTGGACTTGATAGAGCGTGAAGCGAATGCCTAAGCGTCACCCAATAGCAACCGTCATTTTGTTGGCGTTGTTGCTAGTGATCATCCCTAGCGCTCTTGCCCTAGTAGTTGGGCTAGGGATCACTTACGGCATATTGTCACAATGGCTAGAAAGAGGAACCACCAAAAACTAAACACGCAACCCCTAGAGAACCCCTAGCACACCCGCTAGGGGTTTTCTCTTTGTCTGGCACCTAGTGCCTGTAGTGATCGCTATAGAGTCCCGCACAATGGCTTACACAACGAAGCCCCGCTCTTGGTGCCCCTCGTAGTGCCCCGCACACCGTCAAAAGCGCCACTAAATCGCTTACAAGCCCGCAATGTGCGCCAATGCTGCGTTATGCCCGCAATAGCCCTTGAATGCCCCTAGGACGGCTTGAAGCCCCTAGGTGACACAAACACGCCCGCCCGTCATGTCACGCCCGCTACGGGGCACCTAGCGTGTCAACCCCGCCACCGGTGCCCGCCTGGCGCAGCCCAAAACCATGCGCAAACCACTATATCTAGTGGTCGCCCGCCCTCTACACCACTATATCTAGGGGTCCTGGGGGGTATGCCCTAGGGAGGGGGTCCGACCCTGCCAGACCCAACCCGCCGACACCCCGTTCGCCCCCGTTGCGTATTTTTCTGCGAAAAAAAGTAAAACCTGATAGCCTCGTCATATGGGCAGACCAGCGAAGTCACTTGAAGAGAAACGCATCACAGGCAACCCAGGGCAGCGCAAATTGCCTGATCCTGACAAAACAATCGCCGTAAAGGGCGGATACCGTGAACCTCACCAGCCTTTAGCCTGGGCAGGTCGCATGTTGTGGGACAGAACCTTCAGCATGGGCAAACATTGGATAGCCGAGTCAGACGTAGAGCTCCTGCTCATCACCTGCAAGCAGCTCGACCGACAGATTGAGCTTGACCAACTACGAGTCGAAAGACCAGACGATTTCCACATCATGCGCCAGCTACTTGAGCTAGAGAAGGAAATAGTCAACAACCTTGGTAAGTTAGGTATGACCGTAGACTCACGTTCCCGTTTAGGACTAGCCGAAATCAAGGCACAGTCCGTGTTTGAGAAGTTGATGGCTGAGAGACAGTAATGTGGCCCCCTGCATGGCTTACTCCCGTGCCTCAAGATGCTATTGACCGAGGTGACGGCGACTTCCTAATTCGCTTCGCTGACGCATTCGGCATGATAACCAAAGACTCAGTTGCCGGACGAGCAGGATCAAAGCTAATCTTGCGTGACTGGCAGAAAGAGATGCTCAAGCACGTCTTTGCCAGAGACGAAGATGGCGGGCTCAGACATCGTGTGTCCCTGCTGGGCGTTGCGAGAAAGAACGGCAAGAGCGCCTTGGGCTCAGTCATCGCTGCTTTCGGTCTAATGGACGTGAAAACACAAGGTGCCGAGATCTACTCCGTTGCTGCTGACCGTAACCAGGCTCGTATCGTGTTCGAGGACACTAAGCGCATGATTGCCGCATCCGAGCTAAACGAGCATGTAAAGATTTACAGAGATGCCATCATGGTTCCAGCAACCAACAACGTCTACCGAGTCCTATCAGCCGATGCTCCGAGGCACGAAGGTCTGTCACCAACGATGGTGCTGTTCGATGAGCTTCACGCTCAGCCTGACCGCAAGCTCTTTGACGTAATGTCATTGGCTCAGGGTGCCCGTGGTAAGCAAGCCACCATGATTGCCATCACGACTGCTGGTGTGAAAACCGAAGCATCAACTGGCAAAGACACCATCGCATACGAGCTTTACCAGTATGGGCAGAAGATTGTCCGTGGAGAAGTAGACGACCCAACCTTCTTCATGGCTTGGTATGAGGCTCCGCAAGACGCAGATCACCGCTTAGAGAGCACTTGGAAGCTTGCAAACCCTGGATTTGGCGACATTTGTGCTGCTTCAGACTTCGATTCGGCTGTTTTGCGCACTCCTGAGTCAGAATTTCGCACAAAAAGGTGTAATCAGTGGGTTTCTAGCCAATCTGCATGGCTTCCAGCAGGTTCTTGGGACTTATTAGCCTCAGATTTTGATATTTTGCCCGATGAAGAGTATGTTTTGGGCTTTGACGGCTCTTATGCCTCAGATTCCACCGCTTTAGTCGTCTGTACCATCCCAAAAGACGGCGAATTGCCAAAAGTGAAGCTTGTGCGCACTTGGGAAAAGAATTTTGGTGTAGATGACGACTCTTGGCGAGTTCCAATGGACGAAGTGAAGCACACAATCATCGAATACGTCCAAAAATACCCAAAAGTGCGAGAAATTGCCTGTGATCCGTACCGATGGGCACAAATGATGCAGGAATTAGACGAAATGGGGCTTCCAATCGTTGAATACAAGACAAACCTGCTGAATTTGATGATTCCAGCTACACAAAAGGTCTTTGACGCTGTTGTTGAGAAGAAGTTGGTGCATGACGGCAACCCTGCATTAGCCCGTCACATCGAGAACTGCGTTATCAAGACCGACCACCGTGGTCAGCGAGTGACCAAGGAGCACAGCAACAGCAAGAAGAAGATTGACAACGCTATCGCTTTCATTATCGCTTACGATCGGGCAACCGTGGGTAGAATGGAAGAAGTAGTGCCACAAGTTTTTGTTTAGGCGGTTATTTTGGGCTTTATTGACAGATTACTAGGTCGAGAGGAGCGAGCAGTCACTTTCCAGAGCATCTGGGGCTCAGGTGACTTCTTGGAGACCTCTTCCAACTCGGGCACGTTTGTAGATTCCAAGACCGCCCTACAGATCAATGCAGTTTTCAGCGCAGTCTCCCTTATCTCTGACACAATCAGCACTCTTCCGGTTGACGTGTTCATTCGCAGAGACGGCGCTCGCTATCCATTCCGCCCTCAGCCAAGCTGGGTGCAGAAACCAGATGTGGACACCACCCGTGCAGCCTTCTACGGTTCGATAATCGTATCTTTGCTATTAGACGGCAACGCTTTTGTGCGTGTCTACTCAAATCAGCGTGGTGAGGTCGTAAACCTCGTAGTCCTAAACCCAATGGACGTAGAAATCACTCGCAACGGGCTAGGCAACATTCAGTTCGTTGTCAAGGGCGAGGAAAGAGCCCTGAGCAGCGATGAGATGATTTTTATTCCAGACATCGTTCGCCCAGGACACCTACGGGGCATCAGCCGTGTAGAGGCACTGAAGGAGAACTTCGGTCTGGCAATCGCACTACAGAACTACGCTGCCAAGTTCTTCGGTAACGGCACACAAACCTCGGGTGTCATCGAATACCCAGGTAACCTGACCGCAGAGCAGGCAAAGGCGATGCAGGAGGCGTTTGACTCCCGTCACCGTGGCTGGTCAAAGGCTCACAAGACCGTTGTAATGTCAGGTGGCGCTAAGTACACCCGCACAGACGTTCCAAACGACCAAGCACAGTTCCTAGACTCTCGCAGACTGGCTGTTGAGGATGTTGCTCGTGCATTCAACATTCCACCACACCTACTCGGTCTACCTGGCACCAACAGCTACGCTTCGGTCGAGCAGAACAACCTTGCTTGGGTCACCCACTGCTTGCGCCCAATCGTAGAGAAGATTGAAGGTGCATTCAGCCCCCTTATGTCTCGCTACCCTGGCGGAGACTCGGCATTCATCAAGTTCAACCTAGACGGCCTACTTCGTGCTGACATCAACAGCCGCATGACCGCTTACAGCGTTGGACTTCAGTCTGGCTTCCTAACCATCAACGATGTTCGTAGACTCGAGGACTTGACCCCGATTGGCGACCCATCGGCAGATACCGTTCGTGTGCCATTAGCTAACGTCAACATTGACGCAGCTGACCTAACCGCACAGGTTGAGCGTGTAGATATGGCTCAACGCCTCATCACCATTGGATTCGATCCAGCAGACGTGCTTGCCAAGCTTGACTTGCCAGCTATCGAGCACACTGGCAAGGATTCAGTCCAGCTACAGCCGGAGATGTAACTTGATTACAAACGGATGGACTTCGGTCGGCTTGACACCTACACCTATTGACGGTGTGCACAATCAGCCTTCTCGTATCACCATTCACAACAACGACAATGCCACAAACGTCTACTTGGGCGGGGCAAACGTCACGATCACTTCTGGGCTACTGCTTCTAAAAGAGGAAAGCTACCAGTTTGAACTAAACCCACTAGAGCAAATCTATGCAGTCAGCGACAAGGTTGGGCATGTGATTAGCTGGATGAGGCAACCGATCTAATGCCATACTTCATTACTGAAAACCACCCTGACTGTTCTAACTGGGCAGTCATAAAGGAAGATGGCGAGCTAATAGCTTGCCACAGCACTAAGGAGTCAGCCGTGGATCAGATGGTTGCAATCTCTTTGGCAGAAGAGCTTGAGCCAGGCGGTGAGCGTTCGGTTAGAGCGATGCCAGGCACTTTGCAGGTAGGCGACTACGTTTCTTGGAACTCATCAGGAGGTAGAGCCCGTGGTGAGATTCAGGAGATTGTCGAGGACGGTCGCATCAACGTGCCCAACAGCTCGGTTTCGGTCAACGGCACTCCTGCTGACCCAGCTGCACTAATTCAGGTTTATGAGCAATACAACGGCGGTTGGAGAGACACCGATGTGTTCGTTGCTCACAAGTTCTCAACCCTTACCCAGATAGACCCACTTCCTGAGCCAGAAGATGAGCCAGAGGACGAAGATGATGACGAGATGGAAGAAAACTCGTTAGAGCTTCGTGAAGTCAACCTAACCCCACCAGCCTACATGCGAGCAGCTGCCCGTCAGGGATTGCGCTACTACGAAGAAGGACTCGGTGGCGATGGACTTGTTGAAAGAACTATCCGTGAGGCTCGTGCGATGGCTTCGGGAAGCGTTACCGCTGACAAGTGGGTTCGGATTCGGGCTTGGATTGCTAGGCACTTGGTTGATCTGGACGCACCTGCCGCCCAACCTGATTCCCCTGATTATCCTAGTGCTGGTGTAGTTGCTCACCTTCTATGGGGCTCAGGGCCGTCAAAAGCAAAGGCTCGCCGTGCTCTTGCCTACGCAGAGGGCGTTGTTAGTAGAATTGAAGCAGAAAACGAAGGCCGAGCGAAAGGCGAAGCATTGTCAAAGATTGAGACTCGTGTACACAACACGAAGTTCGAGATTCGTGAAGAGGCTAACGGAATGCGCTTCAGCGGATACGCTGCTGTGTTCAACTCCCCATCAGAGCCACTACCTTTTACTGAGGTAATCGCCCCAGGCGCCTTCAGAACCACACTAAAGGCTCGTAACGACATCAAGTTCCTATGGAACCACGATGCAGGTGAGATTCTCGGTTCAACTCGTGCCGGAACCCTGACCTTGACCGAGGACAACTACGGTCTAAAGGTTGATGGTCTACTACCTAACACCAGCCGTGGTCGTGACGTTGCTGAGTTACTACGCCGTGGCGATGTTGACGCAATGTCATTTGGTTTCTCAGTCCCTACTGGTGGAGACGAGTGGAGCTCAGACGGCTCTAAGCGCACTCTTCGCTCAATTCGCTTGCATGAGGTCAGCGTGGTCGCTTGGCCTGCGTACACCGCAACAGCAGGCACAGTTTCAGTTCGTGGGCTCGACAAAGTAGCTACACGATCTGGCGTAGACGCAGATGCTTTGGCTGACGCACTACTAAAGCTTGAGGAAGGCAGCGACCTAACCCCTGACGAGGGTCGCCTAATTACTCAGGCAGTTGACTCACTAATGCCAACCGAGGTTGAGCCAGAAGTAGAGGACAACACAGACCAAGCTATGCTTGAGCTCAAGAAGCTGAAGCTTCAGAAACTACTGAATAGGATCTAAAGTGGCAACTAAGGAACAAATCAAGAAGGCAATCCTCGAGGTTGCTGGTAACCCAGAGTCGGGGGTCATCTTTGACTTGGCAGATGGCTTTGCTGATGCCGTTGTCGCTATTGACACCCCTGCCCCTGCTGAGGCAAAATCAGCAGAGAAGGAAATCCGAGTAACCAAGCCGACTGAGATTCGCTAGTCGCCAAGCATCGGATTCGCCCCACCAGCATCTTTCTCTGGTGGGGTTTCCTTTTGCCTGTCCAACAACTTGTAAACTATTTACATACGGATGTGAGTCAGCTCTGCCGTACATTCAGTTGAGCGTCAACGCCACTGGTATCCCTAACAGAAACTATAAGGAGACTAAATGTCTGAGTTCATCAAGGCTCAGCAGGAGCTCCGTGCTAACCTGACCGAGCAGATTCGTGACGTAATCGAGTCTGCTGAGTCAGAGAAGCGTGGACTAGACGCTGCTGAACTAGAGAAGATTGACCGCATCGAAGCCGACATCCGCCGTGCTGACGAGGCGATCGCAGTTGCACAGCGCAACGAAGAGCGCAAGGTAGAGGCATCTGTCGCTGCCAAGGGCTTTGCAATGCCAGTATCGGAGGAGCGCTCCTCTTCTGCAATCCTTCGTGAGATTGCACAGACCCGTGGCGCACACACCTTCGAGCGCCGCACCCTTGTTCCATCCGACAACACCGTTCCAAAGTCGTTCTTCGACCAGGTATTCGATGTTGCTCGCCTAGTTGGCCCAATGCTAGACGTTGGACAGCGCATCAACACCGCTTCTGGTGAGGATCTAACCATCCCAACCCTGACCGCTTACAGCACCGCAACCATCAAGGCTGCTGGTTCTGCACTAGACGAGTCAGAGCCTACCTACTCAAGCATCACCCTAGGTGCCTACAAGTACGGTCTGCTAATCCCAGTTGCTAACGAGCTAATCACTGACGCTGGCTTCGACATCTCTGCACACCTTGCAGAGCAGGCTGGTAACGGTCTAGGCTTCGCAGTCAACACTGCTCTAACCACTGGTTCTGGAACCAACCAGCCAAACGGTGTTGCAACCGCTGCTGGTTCTGGTATTACCGGTGGAACTGGTGTTGCTGGTGCATTCACCGCTGACAACCTGATTGACCTTCAGTACACCCTTGATGGCGCAGCTCGCCGTCTACCAGGTGTTGCTTACATGGCTGCTGGTTCAACCATCGGTGCAATGCGCAAGCTAAAGGACAACGCTGGTCAGTACCTATACCAGGTCAACGTTGGACAGCCTGACACCTTCGCAGGTTACTCAGTAATCGAGAACCCAGCTCTAGCCGCAGTAGGCACTGGCGCTAAGTCAGTACTCTTCGGCCACATGCCGAGCTATAAGGTCCGGGTTGCTGGTGGAATCCAGGTTGCTACCTCGACCGACTACGCATTCAACCAGGACGTAACCACGTTCCGTGTAATGATGCGTGTTGACGGTGACTTGACTCACGCAAGCCACATCAAGTTCTTCAGAGGCGCTGCTTCCTAAGACTTGATCCCAAGCTGAAGCCCCCCGTGTTGTAGGTTGCACGGGGGGTTTCTTTTATGTATGGTTATTACATGCCAACCTACGAAAAGATAAAGGGCGCAGTCTCACTCGCCAGCAATAGCCCAGGAACACCTACTGGCTACGGTCAGCAATCCAAACAACTACTAGAGCGAATGCTAAGGCACGGTCTGAAGGTTGCTGCTCTAAGCAACTACGGCTTGCAGGGCGTTCGAGACACAATCAAGATTGGTGATCAGCGCATCCCGCATTACCCAATCGGGCTCAGCTCTCATTCACAGGATGTCATTCCGGTATGGGCGCACGACTTTGCAAGTCAGCACCCTGACCTAGAGCATGTGCTATTCACACTTTACGATGTCTGGGTATACAACCAGATGAAGTATGAGGGCAAGATTGTTTCGTGGGTTCCACTAGACCACATCACTTTGCCACCTGGCGTAAACGAGTTCTTAAGACGAGAGAATGTTTATCCAGTCACAATGTCGCCACACGGCAAGCGCCAGCTAGATGCTGTCGGCATCGAGAACACCTACATCCCTCACGGCATTGACACTAAGGTTTACAAGCCAACTGAGACCGTTCAGGGCGTAAAGACCCGTAAATACATGGGCGTTCCAGAAGATGCGTTCCTAGTAGGCATGGTGGCTGCTAATAAGGCAAACGGTCAGGTGCACCGTAAGGCTTATGCAGAGAACCTACTTGCATTCTCGATTCACCTCAAGAAGCACCCAAACAGCTACATCTACATTCACACCGATCCGTCTCGAGCATACGGAGGCTTTGACCTTTCGGTTCTACTGCCTATGGTTGGCATTCCGAAAGATAACGTGCTGTTGCCAGACCCAGCCCTGTTCCGCACGGGATACCCGCAGGAGGACTTAGCAGGCTTCTACACGGCTTTTGACGTTCTTCTAAGCACTTCATATGGCGAGGGCTTTGGCATCCCGACTGTGGAGGCTCAGGCGTGTGGTACGAGGGTCATTACGAGCAACTTTGCTGCATCTGCCGACCTAGCGTCAGAAGATAGCTGGAAAGTAAGCGGTCAGGCGTTCTGGGACGAGCCACAGGCATCATTCTTTATGATTCCATCAGTCAACGGAATCGTGAGCGCTCTTGACGAGGCATATGACAAGCGTGGGCACTCAGATGTTGCTATGGAGTTCGGTAAGCAGTTCGATGCTGACAAGGTATTCAAGGAGAGCTGGCTACCGTTCCTGAAAGACCTATTCAAGTGATCCCAGTTCTGGGTTTTGCTACCCTGAGCCGTTTTGACATGGCTCAGCGCTTGCTGGACTCGATTGACTATCCGGTTGAGCACCTAGTCATCGTAGATAACTCAGGTACTAAAGTTTTCGAGCCAAAGTTAAGTAAGCACGTCCGTAACTTATGGTTATTGCGTGTGCCACACGGTCTAGGTGCTAACGGTGCTTGGAACCTGATCATCAAGTCAACGCCCCATGCGCCCTACTGGGTAATCCCAAATGATGACTCTTGGTTTGCCCCAGGCGCACTAGAAACGATTGCCAACAACGTAGATACAACAGCATTCAACTTTGTCAATGTAGAGCCAAAGTGGAGCTGTGTTGTGCCGACCGAAGGTTCAGTCATGCAGGCAGGACTCTGGGACGAGGTATTCCACCCTGTTTACTATGACGATGACGATTACGAATGGCGTATGAAAGAGCTAGGCGTAAAGTTCAATACGATAGATGCAGTAGTACATCACGATAACTCCTCTACCCTAAGAAGCGGCTACGATGAACGCAATAGCATTACTTTCGCTCGCAATCATTCAGTATTTTCAAACAAAGTCGCAGCGCACGACCTTGGAACAAGAGGCTGGTCGCTCAAAGTTAGAAGGGACAACCGATGGGACTGAAGGTATACACGGGCGGGACATTCGACCTGATTCACTCTGGTCATGTGAATTTTCTGAGGGCATGTGCAGCTATCGGTACTGTTACCGTTGCGCTGAATACAGATGAGTTCATAGCTCAGTACAAAGGCAAGCCGCCAATCATGTCCTACGAAGAACGCTTTGACGTTTTGTCAGAGTTCCGCTGCGTAGATAACGTAATTCCTAACTTTGGTGGCGCTGATAGCAGGTCGGTTATTTTAGATGTAACGCCTGACATTATTGCTATTGGTTCTGATTGGGCACGTAAGGACTACTACAAGCAGATGGGCTTCACCCAAGACTGGCTAGACGAGCTAGACATTTCCCTGATGTACATTCCATACACCCAAGGCATCAGCACAACAGAACTCAAGCGCCGTATCAAGGTAAACTAATAACATGGCAATCACAAATGGCTATTGCACTCTGAACGATGTGAAGAACGCTCTGCGCATCCCTCTCGCTGACACCGTAGACGATGCGCTACTTGAGCTTTCCATCGAGACCGCATCACGCCAGATTGATGATCACACCGAGCGTGTTTTCTACTCAACTGCAAACGCAACTCGCAAGTTTGCTCCTAGAGACTCTTACACCTGTGAGATTGACGACCTAGTGTCGCTCACAAGCATCAAGACTTCAACAGACGGAGACGGCGTGTTTGATCGCACCTGGACTTCGCTTTACTACCAGCTTGAGCCACTCAACTCGCTCGCAGGTGGCATTCCTAGCCCATCAACGCTGATTAGGGCTGTAGATGACTACCTGTTCCCTGTATACGGCGGAGAAGCGACTGTAGAGGTCACCGGAACATTCGGGTGGTCATCGGTGCCTAGTGCAATCAAGTTCGCCACGATTCTCTTGTCCTCACGCCTGTTCAAGCGCATGGACTCGCCTCTAGGCGTTGCTGGTATCAGCGACCTAGGTGTAATCCGTGTCAGCCGTATTGACCCAGACATTGACGCACTCATCATGCCGTTCAAGAAGCTGAGGGTTGCATAGTGGCTGATCTAGCAGCAATCCGTGAAGGGTTAGCCAACAACCTGCTGACCATCTCAGGACTCCGTGCTTACAGCGAGCTTCGTGACGAAGTTTCCTACCCAGCCGCAATGGTCAACCTGGATTCGGTCGAGTATGACGGAGCCATGCGTGGCGGTCTGACAACCTACACCTTTTCAATCACGCTAATTGTTGGTCGTGCTGCTGAGCGCAGTATGGCAAGAAAGCTTGATGCCTACCTACAGCCGACAGGCGAGCAGTCTGTCAAGGCTGGTGTAGAATCAGATAGAACCCTAGCGGGAGAGTGCTACGACCTTCGTGTCGAGAGCGCTCAATCGGTAGGCTCAATACAAATGAACGATCAAACATACTTGGCGGCTGAATTTACAGTCACCGTCTATGCATAGGAGAAATAATGGCTAAGTTCGTAGTCACTGGTACCAAGGTGACCTTCAACGGAACCGACCTCTCTAGCTCTTGCGCACGTGCAGAGCTGGTGATCAACGCCGCTGAGGTTGATGTAACTGACTTTGGTAGCGCAGGTTGGACTGAGGTTATTGGTGGCCTCAAGTCCGGTCAGGTTTCGCTTGACTTCCACTCTGACTTCGGCGTAGGTGCAGTTAGCACCCTATTCGCTGACAAGGTTGGAACCATCGGTACCGTAACCATCATCGCAGCTAACGGCACCGCCGCTTCTGCAACCACACCGCTATATACTGCTAATGTGCTTGTAAACTCTTTCACTCCGGTCGCCGGGGCTGTAGGAGACCTCAGCACGTTTTCTGTGACTTTCCCGACCAGTGGGGCAGTCAGCTACGCAACCGCATAAGGAATAGCATGAAACTCAACCTACAGATTACTTACCAAGACGGCAAGTCAAAGGATGTCACCTGCAACGCAGCTGACTTCGTAGCCTTCGAGGACAAGTACAACGTTTCAATCGGCATTCTGGGAACCGAGTCCAAGTTGAGCTATTTGCTCTTCTTGGCTTGGAACTCAGAGCGCCGCACCGGTAGCACATCAGAAACATTCGAGAAGTGGCTAGAAAATGTAGCCTCTGTCGGAGACTCTGATGTTGACCCAAAATCAAAGGGCTAGGTGACAGCTCTGCACACTGGTTCATTGCTGGACTAGCTGTGGAGACAGGCATAGCACCTAGCGTCCTAATGCAAGAGTCTGAGCGTATGCTTTGGACGATGCATAGATGGTTGATCGCAAGAAACATGCCGAGCAAATAGGAGACCGCCCTTCGGGGCGGTTTTTCTATTACGGGTAAACTTGTAGCAGTAGATAGGCGGTTATCTTGACAATCCCACAAGCAGGCATCAGCATGAGTCAGATTAGGTCTGGCTCCTTCGGTGCAACTTCTGGTGTGAGACTAGAAATAACCAATTACAACGAAATTGTGAAGATTCTGTCGAGGCTTGACAAAACCTATCTAAAAGAACTGCGCAAGGACTACAAGCGCATCGGACAAGGCGTAAAGCAAAGCATTGTCAAGGCAATTCCAAGCAAAGCCAATCCTCCCCTTAGCCAGATGCGTCAGGTGCACTTTGGTCGTCTAGCCTGGGGAACCACCTACGGCGGGGGAGGAGCCCGTCCTAAGCCAGCAAAATCAGTCTTGGTGCAAACTCCTAGCACACGCTCTAAAAAGGCTCGTAGAACTGGTGAGATGTCCATTCTTCGTCTACAGGTTGGCTCACCAGCGACAGTGCTTTTTGACATGGCAGGTCGTGCGAATTACACAAAGGCTCGTAGAGGCAGAACCCCAATCTACGATTACATGTATACAATCAATGGGCAAAAGGTTCCAGGTAAGCGCTCACACAAGGTTACGCCAGGTGCTTTTGCTAAGGCTTTATCGCAAGCCGAGGGTAGAAAACAAGCGTGGGCATCTCGTATTGTTTGGCCTGCTGCGCTACAGGCTCTACCAAAAGCAAGAAATGAAATGGCAGTCTCTATTGCCCAAGCCAATGACAGAGTAAATCAGCTGCTAAGGAGCAATGATGGCAGGTAAAATCAATGTCCCCGTAACCGTAGCGGTACAGGGTGTAGCCAATACTGCCAAGCAGTTCCAAATTCTCGGCGGATCTGTTAGCAAGGTTGGAAGAAGCGCTGGTATTGCTGCTGCTGGATTCGCTGTTTTTGCTGGTGCTATTCGAGCCGCTGACTTTGCTCAGAACGCAATCGCTGGTGCTCGTGACCTAGAGCGTAACCTACTTGGTCTAAAGTCTGTATTCCAAGAGGTAACACCTCAAATGGTGCAGTTCTCAAGAGATGCCCAGGCTGTAGGTCTATCTCTAAATGAGGCATCTAAGGCATCTGTTTTTATTGGTTCGGTTCTAAAGCAATCAGGCTTCTCGTTTCAAGAGACCGCTGATCTCACCGAGCGCCTTGTCAAGCTAGGAACAGACCTATCGCTGACCTACGGCTATGACGTGTCAGAAGCCCTCATGGGTATGACTGCTCTGTTCCGTGGTGAGTATGACCCGATTGAGAAGTTCGGTGTTGCTATGAAGCAATCCGAAATCAACTCGGAGTTGGCTGCTCGTGGACTAGAAAACCTTGAGGGAGCTGCTCGCCGATTTGCAGAACAGCAAATCCGTGTAGAGCTTCTGTTCCAGCGTTCACAGAGCGCCCAGGGAGCGTTTGAGCGAGGCACCGGAACACTAGCCGTAGAGCAACTAAAGCTCTCTGCTGCATTCAAAAACCTTCAAGACACCGTTGCTGAATCAATGCTCCCAGTCTTGGGTGAAATCTTTATGGATTTGCAGACCTCAGTCGAGGAATTGCGCCCTGCCTTAGAAGAAGCTTTTGAAGCTGCTGCGCCAGCAGTTCAGAATCTAGCAGATGTCCTACTGCCTCTAGTAAGCGATACTTTTGTTACAGCTATCGAAAACATTACTAACTTCCTGAATGTCATTGCCGACCTATTCAACCCGACAACAAGGCTAGGAGAAGCTTTTGCCGAGATAGGTGCGAGCGCCGAGTCGCTCAAGGGCTCTCTAGTCTCAGCATTCGGTGAAACAGGACTTGAAAACCTCATAACGTTCGAGGATTTGCTAGTTGGCATCTTGGGTCTGGTAACGGATACCTATCGCAAATTTGAGAACATGGTCATCATTCTTGGCGTTCTCAAAGAGGCAATGGCTGCCTTCGTAGACCCAGATCCAAACAACTTCCTACAAACAGACTGGCTTGGCAAGATTGATGGCCTCATTGCAATGCGTGATGCTTTTGTTGCAAACCAAGTTGCCACTCGTGCATTCAATTTTGAGCTTAGTGAGACCGATCGCCTAACTCGCAGTATCACTCAGCAGGCGGCTGGGCTTTCTTTGTCGAATTTGCCTAAGTACATTAGGGACAACCTAAAGGGTGCACCAAGCGTAGTTCCCCCTGCGCCTGAAACTAAAGACACAAAGACAAAAGCCAAGAACTACGTCAAAGACTTCTATGACGGCATCAAGGAAGAGGTTGCCAAGCAGAAGGCTCGACTAAAGCTAGAAGGTCTCGGCGCATCTGAAGGGTTGATTGACCAGATCCTCGGCTCCCAGGGCTGGGAAAAGGTATTCAACCGTGTATTGGCATCGGGAACTGCTGGTCTACGCAAGTTGCAGCGAGAATTCAACAGGACTGCTGCTGGAATCAAGGAGCTAGATGCCGCTAGGGCAGCAGCTCAAGAACAGGTAGACGAGGCTGTAAGAAAAGCGCAAGCTGAAGCAGACAAACTGTGGGAAGCATACGAGCAAGCTAAGCAAGCTGCTGAGGACTTCAAGCGCTCAATCCTTGAGATTTCAAACATTCAGATTTTGCCAACCATTGAAGTTGAGCTGGGCAAGTTTGAATCACAAATCGTTGACACCTTTGAATCAATTAGAAAAGAGCTGGACAATGGTCTTTACGACAAGACTATTTTCAAGCAAGACTATGACATCCTCATGTCATACGTTGCTGCTGAGGAAAAGGCACTTCGTGCAATCTCTGCACAGCGTGATGACTTAGCAAAGCGTAAAGAGCTTGCAGAAGCCATTATTGCTGAGTATCGTGGCGCACTTACCGCTGGGTTAAGCCTGACATCGCTGCTGAACAATGTCAAAGAAGAGACTGAGACAAAGACTGTCAAAGAAACAACTTCTGGCATCATGCGTCTCGGCAAATCCCTGCGTGAGTTTGGTGTAACGGTTAGCCGTGAGTTTGAGCAGACAATCAAGACCACGCAAAACAAGACTCAGACAGTGCTCTCTGGTTTCCGTGACATGGCTGCCAGGGCTCGCCTATTCGGTGAAAACCTACGCAAGCTTCGTGACCTTGGACTTGACGATCAGCTATTCAACCAACTAATTCAAGCAGGTGTTGAAGCAGGTGGCGAGACCGCACAGGCTCTTGTAGACGGTGGCGCAACAACAATCAACGAGATCAATAGCCTCTTTAGGGAAATTGACTCCATCGGCGCTGATTTAGGTGAGGATGTTGCTGCCACGCTATATGGCACAGGCATCAACATGGCTAACGGCCTGATTCAAGGCATCGCCTCGAAGCAGTCAGAACTGGAAGCGCAAGCTAGGGCAATGGCTGAAGCCTTCAATGCTGCCTTTGCTGCAAAGATTTCTATCGCAGTTCAGGCTCCTGTTGACGCTGCTAGAGCAGCAGCTCAAGAGGCTCAGAACAAGGTGGTTCAGACTCAGAACATCAATATGGCTAACTTGCAAATCCTAAACAAGTGGATTGCAGATGCCAGCAGATATGTTGCCAACGTGGGCGATCCTGCTAAGAAGGCTGGTGGTGAGCTCAAGAAGAGTATTTACGAGCAGTTGCGTGATGCCGTTCTACAGGGCACTGATATTGATATGGAGACATTCCGACCTGGCATGACATCCGCTGAGCTGTTAGCTGCCGTTCAGAAAGAGAACCCAGGTATCGTCAACAACATCAATATCAACGTGACGACAGATGCCACTCAGTCGAATGCAATGGTTGGTAAGACATTGGGTAACATCATTACGTCATATGTTCAAACAGGTGGACAGGTAGCGGTGGTTTAGCATGGGTTTTCCAGTCCCAAAAGTCGAGATTGGTTTTGACCTTATCGGTGCTAATGCTCCGGTGTTTACTCTTGACGATCCAGTCAAAGGTCAGCTAGACAGCACTCAATACACCTTGTCTGGAACTCGGTTCTTTGACGTAACTGACAAGGTGAAGAGCATCGCCATACGCCGAGGCAAGAACCGTCAGCTTGATACCTATGACGCAGGTCTGGCAAACGTCGTGTTCATCAACAACGATAGAACATTTGACCCTGAATACCCAGATAGCCCATACGCAGGTCAGATTATCCCCCGTAGAGCCGTCAGAATCAGCTCTGAGGGTGAGATTATCTTCACAGGCACCGTAGACGACTGGAACCTCTCCTATGACCCTAGCGGGTATTCTGAGGCTTCTGCTGCTTGCTCCGATGGTTTCTCGTTGTTCCGTAACCAAACACTAAATGCTGGAACAGCGACCCCTCAGCTCCCAGGTGAGCGTGTAGAAACAGTTCTCGACAGCGCTTCGGTCAACTGGCCTTCTGATAAGCGTGACATCGAGACTGGAACGATTCAACTCGGCGCTGACACGATTGATGAGAACACTAACGCTTTGGATTACCTACGCAGTATCTCTAAGTCAGAGTTCGGTGACCTATTCATCTCAAAGACTGGTGACTTGGTGTTCCGTGACCGTAACTTGGTCACAGATCCTAACTTCGTGACGTTCGCAGATGACGGCACAGGCATCGCCTATCAGCAAATGCAGGTTGTTTACGGATCAGAGTTGCTCTACAACGAAGTATCGTTGACAAACTACGCCAATGTAACGGCTACGGCTACAGACTTGGCATCTATTGACCAATACGGTGTATTTACTCTGACTGAGACTGGTTTGCTCACACAGAACACGTCTGACTTAGTAAACCTGGCGCTTATTCAGGCATCTAAGTTCTCACAGCCCGAGTATCGTTTCGAGTCCGTAACGCTGATCCTTGACAAGTATGATTCTGCTACTCAGCGCACTCTGCTAGATCTTGAGATTGGTGACATAGTGAACGTCAAGTTCACACCTAACGGCATCCCGCCAGCTATCACCAAGTTCGCACAAATTATCCGTATTGACCACGATGTGTCCCCAACAGCGCACGTTCTATCATTTGGTTTCTCAACGGTCGAGAAGAACCCTTGGACTCTTTCCGACCCTGCCTTTGGTAGACTATCTGCTGGGAACATTCTCACCTTCTAAGGAGACTCATGGCTGGCTTAGGTCGCAAAGTCTGGGCACCCGCAGATGTACTAGCGGCAGCAGACGTAAACGGCTACCTCATGGATCAGACCGTGATGTACTTTGCGAGCTCTGCTGCTCGTTCTGCTGCTATCCCAACGCCATCTACCGGAATGCACAGCTACCGTGCTGATGGCACAGTTGTAGAGGTATACAACGGCACATCCTGGGTGAGCGCTAATTCGGTTGGCGGAAGCATCACCATCAATGCCACAAGCGTTGTAAACACCCTCACAAGCTCTACAGCGACCTCTTACACCGTGCAGGCATCGGATCAGTCAACTGCATTGCTATTCAGCTCTGGAAGCGCCGTAGCGGTCACCGTAGGCACAGCAACAGCTTTTACCGCAGGTCAGCGTGTAGATGTCCTTCAGGATGGCGCAGGAACCGTAACTATCTCTGCTGGTTCTGGTGTCAACCTATATGGTCGTGGCACCGCAGGAACCGCCTACAGACTGTCTCAGTATGACGCTGCAACAATCATGTGTGTATCAAGCAACAACTACCGCATTATCGGTAACGTAACGGCGGTCTAGGAGAAAAATGTCAGGCTGGAAACAATGGGCTATCGCCGAGGAAGTAACTGCTACTGACTTCCAGAACTATGTGCAAGATCAGGTAGTTCAGGTATACGCAGGCACCGCTGCTCGTGGTTCTGCCCTGGGAACTGCCGTCTCTGCCGGAATGGTGTCGTACCTACTTGATACTTCGGTTCTACAGTTCTACAACGGCACAGCATGGGCGAATGTCAGCTCCCCAGGTGACATCACCGCAGTAACCGCAGGAACGGGACTTACCGGTGGCGGATCGTCAGGTGATGTAACCCTCAATGTCAACTACTCCGCAGTTGGCTCAGCAGTTCTCGCATCCCCAAACATCACGGGAACAGCCACAATCGCCGCAGGTTCGGTAACTGGCAACCTGACTGTATCGGGCAACCTAAACAGCGTGACTCCCACCGAGCTGGGATACCTAACTGGTGGAACGGCAAACCTACAAACGCAAATCAACGCTCGCCAGCTAACCATCTCAGGTGGAACAGCAGGTCAGGCGTTTGTTTCTAACGGAACAGCTGCCCCAGGATTTGGAAATGTTGCGGCTGAATACATCACAACAACTGTTCGCACACTCGCAGGAACTACAACGGCTTACACCGCAACCGCAGCAGATGAGAACGATGTCATTTATTCTCTCGCAACCGCAACCTGCACAGTAACTATCCCCGACCTTATCCTTGTCGGAGATCGCATTGACATCGTTCGTGACGGCGCAGGAACAGTTGTAATCGCAGCAGGAACAGGCGTGACCTCTTGGGCAGGTGCAGGAACGGCAGGAACGGCAGTCACCTTCAAGATTGACCAACAGTACAACGCTGCTACTGTCCTAAAGGTCGCAGCAAACACCTATCGAGTTATTGGAAGGATTACTGCCTAATGCCAATTCCTCTCGGTATTCTTGCGGCAGCAGGGTTTAGACCTTCTGCAGCGGGAAGCTTTGACTTGCTCGAAACAACAGTCCTGACAGGCTCACAAGCAAGCGTTGAGTTCACAAACCTAACTAGCAAGTATGCAAGCACTTATCAGCACTTGCAGATTCGCTTTCTAGTGCGCTCTACTAATGCAGTAAACACAACATCGGGCAGTATGCGATTCAATGGAGATACTGGCAATAACTACGCTTGGCACTCGCTGGAAGGTAACGGCTCTAGCGTTTTGTCTGCTGCAGCATCATCACAATCAGACATGTTTCTAATGGTTGGTGGAGTCCCAGGCAATAGTGCCGCTTCTGGTATCTTTGGCGCTGGGGTTTTTGACATTCTCGACCCCTTCGAGGCTAAGAACAAAACAGTCAGAGCCTTGCAGGGCTACGGCGGGGGACCAATCCGACTTAACTCAGGTCTTTGGATTAATACAACAAGCGTAACTTCAGCTACTTTGTTTCCTCAAACTGGTAGCTGGATTGCAGGCTCTCGCTTCTCGCTATACGGATTGAAGGCAGCATGAGTTACATAGCATTAGCTAACATCACGCTATCGAGCGCACAGACTTCTGTGACCTTCGGCTCGATTCCTACAAGTGTGAACGGAACAGCCCTAAGGGATTTGGTGTTGGTAACAGTTATTGAACCCACTGCTAACGGAATCGCTTATGCTATGTCAGTAAACGGTGATACTAGCACCAATCGCAGCGAAGTACGTATGTATGGTGACGGCTCGGGCTTTGCTTCCGATACAGTAGGAACTAGTTCAACACTTTGGGACTTGGGCTATTTCGTTTCAAACACAAACAGAATGACTACCATTACTCAATTCATGGATTACAGCGCAACCGATAAGCACAAGACATTTCTTCACAGGTGGAGTCAGCCAGCTCAATACATTGGAGCGAACGCTCACAGGTGGCACAACACAGCTGCTATTACTTCTATTCAGCTATCCATGCCAGGCGCACAATTCAAGAGTGGTTGCACCTTCGCTCTATACGGAATAGCAGGTTAGTTATGACAATGCAAGTGATTCAGCACACGGAGCTAGGCTCGGGGCAGGCAACCATAACTTTTTCTTCTATTCCTTCCACCTACACAGACCTTATGGTTGTTTATAGCCTTCGTGTCAGCAACACTAGCTTTGCAAATGTTGTCTATGTTTCTTTCAACGGGAGCACGAGCAACTTTAGTGGTAGGTATTTAGAAGGAAACGGCTCTTCTGCTGCTTCTGGAAGCCTTGGTCGCTATGTCGGTGCATACAATAACCCGACTGCAAGCACTTTCGGAAATGGTCAGCTATATATTCCTAATTATGCTGGCTCTACCGCAAAGAGTTTCTCAGTAGATAGCGTGACGGAAGCAAACGCAACAGCTTCTTACCAGGACATAATCGCAGGGTTATGGAATGACACAAGCGCTATCAACTCGATTACCTTTTCACTTACGACAGCCGATACATTCGTTACAGGCTCGTCTGCGACTCTCTACGGCATACTAAAGGGAAGCGCTGGCGGGGTTACAGTTAGCTAACAGAAGGAAAGAAAATGTCAGAAGTTATTACAAAGCTAGTTATTGACTGCGAAACAGGCGAGCAGACAGTAGTTCCGCTAACCGCCGAGGAGTTGGCCGAGCGTGAAGCTATGGCTGCTCAGGCTGAGGCAGATCGTCTAGCAAGAGAAGCCGAAGAACAAGCAAAGGCAGACGCTAAGGCATCAGCACAAGCAAAGCTTGCTCAGTTGGGACTCACGGCTGACGAGATCGCAGCCCTGCTAAAATAGCCTGATGGCTGAAGAAACAAACTCTGTTCGCATCACGAACGCCCAGGTCTACGAGAAACTCATGGAGATCAACGCCGTTCAAATCGAGATGGTGGCAGAGATTCGAGGCTTAAAGCACCTACCTGAGAAGGTTGCAGAGCTAGACAACCGACTAGGCAAGGTAGAGCTAATCGCCAAGCTGGTATACAGCGTCTATGGGGCAATCATCGGCGCAATCGCCGTAGCACTTACTCGCCAGCTTTGAGATTCCGACTACGCCTACCGAGGCTTCTACTGAAGTCACAAAAGCGCATGTCACCTACTCGCCATAAGCAACAGTCAAAGGCAAAGTAAACTAGAGGCATGAAGCTTCCTTTTCCTCACACGAAGATTACAGGTCGGTTTGGCACACTCTCGGAGTTCCGCAGGGCAAGAGGGATGCAAGCGCATTCTGGAGTTGACTGGGCGTTACCGGTAGGCACACCGATCCCTGCTTTGGCTAACGGAACGATTGTGCTCAATCAAGAGTCAAAGGTGCTCGGTCACGTTGTTGTCCTACGCATCATGGACAAGGAAAAGAAGCTAGCGTACATCGGGTACTGCCACTTGCAGGAGCCAGGTCTAGCAGTTGGCACAAAGGTCAAGGAAGGCGAAATCATCGGCAAGAGTGGCAACAGCGGCTCAGCTTCATCGGGGCCTCACCTGCACATGACCGCCAGCCGTGAAATCAAGGGAGTGTTTGGCCCTACATCAGTAAAGTTCGACCCAATTCAATTCATCAAGGACAACAAATGAAGGAAGTAATCAAGCAGATCATCGTTAGGTCTATCGGTCTGACCCTAGCTACCTTCTTCGGTGGCACCGCTATTGGTGCTGTTGCTGGTGACTGGGTTATGGGTTCAATCATCGGTGTTGCTTCAGCTTTTGCCGTTGTTCTTACAACCATCGGTGTAGCAGTTGCCTGGAAGGGCACGCTTGAGCTCACAGACATTCAGAACGCTTATCGTGCAGCAGTTGCTAAGAGCGACTCAGAAGCCGTTGAGGACGCTATGAAGGTCACTCAGGACGGTAACTTCGATTGGGACGATGTGGACTTCGAGGACGAGGACGCAGACGAGTATGACCCTAAAGCTAAGGATGACGTAGTCTAAGAGTTCCTAGGTCTACCTTTACCTAGCGATCTGATGCGCTGACGCTCTCTTGGTGTCAGCCCTCCCCAGAGTCCGTATGGCTCATTAGCAGCGATGGCGTATTCGCCACATTCCTTCTGCACCGGACATTGCTTGCACATAGACACAGCCCAGCGCAACGCCTTATCTTGCACATAGTTCTGCCCGACTTCAGGAAAGAACAGCTCAGGATCGGATGTTTGGCATACAGGGATGCTAGGTGCTTCTTCTATGGCTTTCGCTAGGCGAATGTAGAGCTGTTCAGGTTTCATAAAACGAACAATAATCTTCGCTAAAAGAAATTGTCAAATCGAAAAGAAAAGTTGCATATGTTGGGAAATGTGTGCAATACTGTTCGTGCAGGTTCTCCTGTAGCATCTCATGTTGCTTCTCTCTCTCTGAGGGCTGCCGCTCCCCCCTTGCGGCAGCCCTCTTCTCTTATCTGTCAGATGGGAGAGTTCCGCCCCAGATGCCATAAGGCTCACGAGCGGTGATTGCGTAATCCAGGCAGAGCTTTTGCACCGGACAAGAGTTGCAGATGCGCACGGCTATTGATTCAAGCTCTCTAATGGCTTCAGATGCCACGCCGTAATCTTCAGGGTAGAAAGCCTCTGGGTATTTCTCGCAGACAACGCCACCATTACTGATGACCGCCGACTGCAAGGCGATGTATTTCTTTTCTACAATTCGCAAAATGTCATACCTCTGTTGTAGCGTATTGCTAACTAGAAGGAGATAACATGCAACTCGCAGATGCAATCAACTTTCCCGAAGCAGAGTTTTTGGGAGATTTTGAGGACGGTAGCCCTGAATGGCACGAAATGCGCACTCACGGTGTTGGCGGATCAGAAGTCGGCACAATCGCAGGACTCAACCCTTGGGAGTCAGCCTACGCACTCTGGGCTAAGCGCTCAGGCAAGATTCCTAATAGCTTTACCGGAAACACGGCTACAAGGATTGGCAAGCTCCTAGAGGCTCCTATCCTTGAGATGTTTGCTCAAGACCACCCTGAGCTAGAGCTGTTCAAGGCAGGCACATACCGCTCACGCACTATGCCTATCCTTCACGCTAACCCCGATGCCCTGGCTCGTCACCGTGAGACTGGCGAATGGTTTGTCATCGAGGTCAAGACGGCTAAGTACACCTGGGACTATGTGCCTCATCACTATGTCGCTCAGGTGCAGCACTACTTAGACGTAATGGGCATCAAGCGGGCTTACATTGTCGCTCTAGCGGGCATGATTCCATTCGAGCAGATAATTGAGGCTGACGAGTTTCAGCAGGGCGTACAGCGCAATATGGCGCTTGAGTTCTGGGATGGGTTGGCTACTGACACGGCTCCTGCTTGGGACGGCTCTGAGTCTACCTATCAGGCTGTCAGGGTTATGCACCCGCTCATCGAGGACACTGAGGTAAACGTAACTGACCTCTATGCAGAGTTGCTGAGTGCTCAAGATAGCTTCACAGCTTCAGAAGCAGCGTTGAAAGAAGTCAAGTCAAAGCTCCTAGATCGTATGGGTTACGCAAAAACTGCCTATGTCGAACTTGACCAAGGCAAGACAATGCGTGTAGCCTCAAGGCAGATAAGAGGCGGAACACCTACTCTTATCCTCGACAGAAAGGCGCTGTGATGAATATTTTTCTTGGGGATGAAGTAACACTCGTAAAGGAAGAGACATTCGTCACAGGACGCACCAGGGGAGTCATTCTTGATTCAACTGGACATGTAGAGCGTGTGTACATCAACGGGATGGACACTTGCTTCTGGCTAAAAGATGGCTGGAAGTTTGCAGATGAAGAAACTGATTGGGAAGAGGAAGAAGAAGATGAGTGAGTCAAAAAGTCTTGAGGCCTTAGTGGCGAATGGCTTATCTTTGCTGTGGAAGCGAAATCAGGATTTACAAACAGAAGTTGATCAACTAACAAAAATTGTTGAAGTGCAGCAAGAAGCACTAAAAAGAGTGTCTAATTTTATAGAGCTAGTAGAAGCAAGACGAGAGTCTAAAAGAGAAAGGGCATGCAAATGCGATTCGATTTAAGTAAGTACGCAACTGTTGCTGAGCGTCTAGCGCAGTTCCACGCAGATTACCCAGACGGGCGCATAGATACCGAATGGGTCAATCAATACGATGAAATAAAAGATAAGCGCACTTGGGTTATCAAGACGACTATCTACCTAACTGCTGGTGATCAGGCTAACAAGCTGGCTAAGGCAACTGGTTACGCATTTGAGATTGACGGCACCGGTGGCGCAAATCAGACTAGTGCGCTCGAAAACGCAGAATCGAGCAGCATTGGTAGGGCTCTCATGGTGATGGGCTACTCGATGAACAAGGAGCCTAACTCTCTCGCCAGCCGTGAAGAGATGCAAAAGGTCGTTCGAGGCGACTGGATTGCCCAGGCAGATAAACTTACCGATGTAGACGAGCTACGCAAGCTCTGGGCTCAGGCAAAGGCTCAGAACGCCTCCGAGGCTACGCTTCAGTACATAAAGGACAGGGCTAATGCAAAACCAAATACTGATGGCATCAGTTCTGGAACTACAGCAGGCGTATCAGGAAGCAGTAGCAAAGCTCCTCATAGCCCAGCAAAGAAATGAGCTGGCAGAAGTAGCCGAGCTCGAGCAGCAAGCAGACTTCTGGAAGATTCAGTACCTAGAAAGAGTGGAGACCCTCAGTGGACGTATTGGCAATCGCCCAACAGATAGCTGAGCTCACTCGAGAAAACAACAAGGGCTCTGACGCTCTGTATACCGCTGAGGTTGAACTAGCCGAGGCAGAACACAACCTGGACACGATAGAGGCAAAGGCCTTTATGCGTCATCAGGGTTCGGTTGCAGATCGTCAGGCTCTTGCTCGTTTAGAAGCCGCTGATGCCCGTTTACAGCGTGACTTAGCTAAGGCTAGGGTAAACCGTATTCGGACGAAGATAAAGGCGATTGAGAGCGCTCTGATGGCTTCTGCGACACAAGCCAAGCTGATTCAATCGGAGATGAAACTGTAATGCCTAGTAACAAAGTGATGAAGCAACTGCGTGAAAGAGATAAGCACTGCGCACATTGCGGGACAACTGAGACATTGGTGCCACATCATCGCCGTAACCGCCAGATGGGCGGCTCAAAGCTCTTAGACCGCCTAGACAACCTAATGCTTATCTGCGCAAGCTGGAATGGGCTCATAGAGTCTGACGCTGCATCTGCTAACCAGGCACGAGAATACGGTCACAAACTCTCATCTTGGGACGACTTTTCAAATCCGGTATTTGACATTGCTGACGGACTTTGGTACAAATTAGACGACAAGGGTGGTAAAGGGGTGACTGAGCCACCAAACTATTTGATTTAGGAGAGAGAATGCACCCAGAAGAACTTGCCAAGCACATGCGTGAACGTGCGCTGCTTATTGAAGGCAATGATGATCTTGACGAACGCTCGCTACGCAACTTTGCCGAGGTGAAGGTCGAGAAAGAAAAGAAGATTCGCAAGCTTGAAGAGATGAAAAAGCTCTACTTCAATGCTGGGCGTTGGGTCGGTGGAGCTCGTGATCACGTTGCTCGCACGGCTTTCTATCGCATGAAAGAGATTGAACGATGAAACTCGGTTCGCTCTTCTCTGGCTACGGCGGTCTCGATTTGGCTGTGATGAATGTCACAGGCGCAGAGCTCGTCTGGCATTGTGAATGGGATGATGCTCCCTCAAAGATTCTTGAGAAGCGCTTTCCTGGCGTTCCTAATTACAAGGACGTATCAAAGGTTGACTGGACTCAGGTAGAGCCAGTAGACATTCTTACGGGTGGATTCCCGTGTCAAGACCTATCGCTGGCAGGTAAGAGAGCTGGCATGGCAGACGGAACACGATCTGGATTGTGGTCGGAGTTTCACAAAGCAATCACAATCCTGCAACCTAAATTAGTCGTAATCGAAAACGTAAGGGGATTACTAAGTGCAAAAGCCGATAACGGAATGGAATACTCAGAAGAAGATTTGGCAGCATTCAACGGCAGACCAGCTATTAGAGCTCTCGGTGCCGTTCTTGGAGACTTGGCCGACATCGGGTACGATGCGAAATGGACAGGTGTTCGAGCTTCAGATGCCGGAGCTCCACACCAGCGTTTCAGAATCTTCATTACTGCGTTCCCCAATAGCTAGTCAAGGTGAGGGCGGTGCGCTAGGCGAGGAAGAGGCTCGTAGGCGTGGAAATACGGTTGGCATCCGTGACAACGCAATGGATATTGCAAAGCTCAATGGCTTGAAGGTTAGTCGTGCAGTAGACAACCTATTCCCAACGCCAAACACAATGGACATGTTGCCAGCTCGAGATCCCTCAAAGATTGACAAGTCAAAGGGTGGTCATGCCAATGTTCGAGAGACTGTTGTCAATGAGCTACTAGGGACTCCTAGGACATCATCTGCCAATGGTTCAACACAAAAGCAGATTAACGCAGGTGCGCCGAAAGCCCGTATTGAGGATCAGGTTCATCTTCTGCCCACGGTCACTACCCAAGATGGTAAAAACAACGCAGGCCCTAGCCAGTTTGATAGGAACACAAAGCCACTCAATGTAGAAGTAGTCCTAATGCCTACTCTGCGGGCTTCTGATGGCTATGAGCGTAGAAACCAAAAAACAATGGACAAGATCGCTAATGAGGGCGGCGACATGACTATGCCGACATTAGCCAGGACTACTACTAATTGGGGTCGCTTTGAGCCTGCGATTAGGCGCTGGGAAGAAGCGCTAGGCAGACCTGCACCAGCACCAACAAAGCCAGACGGCAAAGATGGAGCACACAGACTCTCATCAGCCTTTACAGAGTGGATGATGGGGCTACCAGACGGCTGGATTACCGATGTTGGGCTAACTCGCAATGAGGAGCTGAAGGCTTGTGGCAACGGTGTCGTCCCTCAGCAGGCTGAGCTAGCACTGAGGCTGCTGCTTGGCGACTCGCTGGTAGAATTAGAAGTGCGCCAGGGAACGGAAGCCCTGACGCACAATACCGATAGTCGTAGTATCGGCAGTCAAAAGTTTACTGCCGAAGATAGGCAGTAAGCAAATGCCAGTAATAAGAGGGCATCACTCGTTTGACAATCAGTTCGCTCAGATCCCTAACGCATGGTTGAGGGATAATAGGCTTTCGCTCAAGGCTAGAGGGCTTTTATCGCTAATAATGAGCCACTCCCAAGGCTGGTCTCTAAGCATCAATACAATCGCAACCCAGAATCAAGAGGGCAAAGATGCCGTGCGTTCTGCGATAGCTGAGCTAGAGAAGTATGGGTATCTAAGCCGCTCGCAAATCAATGAGAATGGGCGTTTTGGTGAGGCAGTATGGACTACTCACGATCCTGATGATGAACCGATGGCGGATGAACCGTCGTCGGATAATCCGACATCGGAAAATCCGACCCCTAAGAATACAAATACTAAAGAAGAACAATCTAAAGAAATAGATGCGCATTTTCTTGAGTTTTGGAATGCATATCCCAGGAAGCTCGATAAGGCTAAAGCATTCAGAGCATTCAGATCAGCTCTAAAGCGAGCTAAGTTCGAGGACATACTCGCTGGCGTAATTGCCTATCGCAATGATCCGACTCGCAATCCTGAGTTCACTAAGTATCCAGCCTCATGGCTCAATGCTGACTCATGGGAGAACGCCATAACACCAGCACCGGACAGCGAAGCTGCTGAACGAGCTCGCATTCGCCGTGAGAAAGAGCGTGAGGCTACTCGTCAGCTCTTAGAGCAAGACCGAATCAACCGTGAACAGTCGAAGGCTGCGCCAATGTGCGAGCACGGCAAGCTAATTGCGCTGTGCGTTCCATGCACAAAGGCGATGAATGTCTAAGCCATTCTCACAAGAGCTCTATGACAAAGACGATGCGGCTAAAGAGTTCGTTATCACTTACTTCACAGAGCGCTACGGCTTTCTGGTCTACGTCAACCCAGATCAATACGGCATAGACCTAATCGTTGAGAACGAGCGTGGCACCTTTGAGCTAGAGGTCGAGGTCAAGCACAACTGGAAGGGCAAGGTGTTTCCGTTCCGCACGGTGCACTTTGCTGCCAGGAAGATAAAGTTTGCCAAGCATCCTGACAACGTGCACTTCATCATGCTCAATGACGACTGGACTTATGCGTTGCTGATTGACGGCATAACCTTCAGCAACAGCCCGATAATAAGAAAAGACACAATCTACACACGCAATGAGCGCTTCATAGAAGTGCCAGTCAATAAAGCACAACTACTAAAGCTTTACTGATAACTTAGAGACGTGTGGGAACGTGAAATCTGCTATCGCTGTGGCTTCTCTTGGGATGTCACTAAGAAGCGCAACAAAGACAGAGTGCTGTGCTCTGACTGTCGCACGAAGCGAGCAGTTACCGTGACTAACGGCGAATACAAATGCGTCCCATGGCACGGTAGGTTCGCACCTGATCTAGTTACACCAGTTGACGAAAATGGAGATTTGTTCTTGCCTGGCAAGAGAATCTGTGGTAACTTCGACTGTATTCAACCTTCACACATCGAATGAGGAGAACAACATGGCACTACTACTTAGCTTCACCGGATTTGTCGAAGAGGTAAAGACCTTCGACTGGGGTTCGGTTGTAACCGTTTCACACGCTAACCGTCAGAAG
>JACCDV010062427.1_pt1 | contig 32884 bp, 33 predicted proteins | sample 7446131 | NCBI WGS metagenome assembly JACCDV01 (sample SAMN15323448, study PRJNA562643) | freshwater metagenome | isolation source: river surface water | place: USA:Blue River Watershed | collected 2017-08-17 | reverse complement strand
TGTAGGCTTCACGTGCCTTTTCTGCGATGGCTACCTCATTTTTATATTCAGATTCCTGAATATTTCCATCTTGATAGATATGATAATAGCCTAAGTAAATGACGCCAAAGAGGATTGTGAGGTAAAACAAATACATAAACCAGGGCGGTGTAGGATTATCCAATTCCGCAATGCCATCGTACTTATGTTCCATTAATAACTCCCCTTCTTGCTCCAAAGGTTTCAAGCCCTTAAATTTCTCCCACCAAGATAATTCCTCCTCTTGGAAAACAGCGGGATTGTGAGTTAGTTTCTTGACTGCTGCGTTCAGTTGTAAAGTCACAACCAAAATGATGATCCCCGTTAAGAAGATCAAACTAATCAGCCATATTTCCATCAATGTTAAAGCCATAATAATCAATTTTAATTCTGTTTAACGATTCGCTATTTCTCAAAGGGTAGATTTTTCATCCGATCCAAATGCTTGCGATCCATCCAAAACATGTAGATGCCTACCGCGGTAAAAAATACCATGAATGTCAATAAAGAGAATATCATGTAAGAGTCAGCTCCTGGGATATTCGATATAAATTGCTTGAACATAGTTTATTTTTTAGCGATGTCTGTTCCTAATCTTTGTAAGTAAGCAATCAAAGCAATGATTTCTTTGTCCGCTCCTACTTTAATCTTTTCAGCGGCCAATCGAGCCTGAATTTCCTTGGATTGCGTCGTTAAATCGGCAACCGCATGCTGGATTTGGCTTTCATCATAGGGTACCCCCAATTTTTTCATGGCCTTCAATTTGTCCTGCGTCTGACTTGTATTTAGACTCTGCTCATATAACCAATCGTAGGATGGCATAATCGAACCCGGCGACATGGATTGAGGATCACGCATGTGGTGATAATGCCACGAATCGGGGTATTTACCTCCTTCACGATGCAAATCAGGTCCCGTACGCTTCGATCCCCACAAGAATGGATGATCGTAGACAAATTCCCCTGATTTCGAAAATTCACCATAGCGCTCCGTCTCCGAACGGAAAGGACGTACCAATTGTGAGTGACATCCCACACAACCCTCACGGATATAAATGTCGCGTCCCTCTAATTCCAAGGAGGTATATGGTTGAACCGCCTCAATGCTTGGTACATTTGATTTGACCATAAATGTAGGAATCAATTCCACTAAGGATCCCACCAAAATCATAATCAAGGAAGCAACCAATAATTGTATCGGTTTGCGCTCGATCCATCGGTGCCAATGTGCTCCCTTCTCGGTTTCCTCTGTCACCGACAATGGTGCTGCTTCTGCCGCTTCATCCGCTAGTAAAGATCCCTGCGCCATTGTCTTGAACAAGTTGTAAGCCATGATGATAGCTCCAACCAAGTACAAAGTTCCACCCACCGCACGCATCATGTGCATGGGTAAAATTTGCAGTGTGGTATCCAAGAAGTTACCATATTGCAAGGTTCCCTCTACGGTGAATTGTTTCCACATCATTCCTTGTGTAAATCCAGAGATGTACATCGGAATGGCATATAAGGCAATTCCAATCGTTCCAATCCAAAAGTGGGTATTGACTAATTTTTCAGAAAACAGCGTAGTTTGGAAAATGCGAGGGACCAACCAGTACAACATGGCAAAGGTTAAGAAACCATTCCAACCCAAGGCTCCCACGTGAACGTGTGCGACGATCCAGTCGGTAAAGTGCGCAATCGCATTGATATTTTTTAAACTCAACATGGGGCCTTCAAAGGTGGCCATACCGTAGCAGGTAATTCCCACCACCATAAATTTCAATATCGAATTTTCGCGTACCTGATCCCATGCACCGCGTAAGGTCAATAAACCATTAATCATACCTCCCCAAGATGGAGCGATCAACATAATCGAAAATACCACGCCTAGCGATTGTGCCCAATCCGGTAAACTAGAGTACAACAAGTGGTGTGGCCCCGCCCAGATGTAGATAAAAATCAATGCCCAGAAGTGTAGAATCGATAAACGATATGAGTAAACTGGACGATTCGCCATTTTGGGCAAGAAGTAATACATCAAACCTAAAAACGGCGTCGTTAAGAAAAAGGCCACCGCATTGTGTCCATACCACCATTGAATCAAAGCATCCTGAACGCCGGCATACACGTAATATGATTTAAATGCCGAAATGGGTAATTGCATCGAGTTCGTCAAGTGCAATACTGCAACCGTAATAAACGTAGCAATGTAAAACCAAATGGCTACATACAAATGACGCTCACGACGTTTGAAAATCGTCCCAAACATGTTGACGCCAAAGGTCACCCAAATCAAGGTAATCGCGATATCAATCGGCCATTCTAATTCCGCATATTCATGCGAAGAAGTGATTCCCAAGGGCAAGGTAATCGCTGCCGATACGATGATTAATTGCCATCCCCAAAAATGAAGATTAGACAAGAAATCACTAAACATGCGGGCTTTCAATAAACGCTGCAAGGAGTAATATACTCCGGCAAATATGGCATTGCCCACAAAAGCAAAAATGACCGCATTCGTATGCAAGGGACGAATACGACCAAATGATCCATATTGGGTAATGTTGGCTGCCGGTTCAACGAGTTGAGTGGCGATGATAACCCCAACTAGCATGCCGACAATCCCCCAGATGATCGTCGCAATCGCAAAGTTTCGAACAATTTTATTGTCGTAAGAAAATTGTTCCAAATGGGTAGACTTTGTGCTCATAAGCAATTATTTAGTATTTGTACTCTCTTTTTCTTCCATTAAAATGCGCATACCCGGCGTAATCAAATCATCTTGCTGCCCGGAACGTATCGACCAAACAAAGGCAAACAAAAAACCTATCGCCATTAGTAGACTCAATCCAATCATGACATACATAATTTCCATTATCCTTCATTTAGTACCTCAAAATTCTATGTATATGCGCGTAAAAAACATGACGCTAATCACCTTTAATTCTTGATAAATATGATTTCAATCGCCTTCCCTCCAGATTCATCCCAATATTGGCAATCAACAACATACTTATTGAGTTAACGGGCATAAGGATGGCGGCGATGAGCGGAGAAAGATTTCCTTGCACCGCATAGCTTAAGCCAAACAGATTGTAAACGAGTGATAGCAAAAAGCTTGCTTTGATGAGCTTGAGGCCATATTTGGCAAACTTGAAAAATGCCGGTAAATGGAGTAATTGGCTACCGCTTACTATTCCATCACTCGATGGTGTGAAATGAAGATGATCCTCCGAGACTGCGATGCCTACATGTGCCTGCTTTAATGCGCCTGCATCATTTAAACCATCCCCGACCATGGCTACTTTTTTTCCTTCAGATTGTAATTGTTGGATAAAATTCATTTTGTCCATTGGGCTACATTCAAATTGATAATGCGACGAATCGGGAAACCAATCCAATAATGTTCCTGCATGATTTTTCTTATCCCCTGACAGTAAATACACCTCGTAGTTGGCCTGCATCGCATGAAGCATATATTCCACGCCAGGTCGATTTGCCCACGGAAATTCGATATACCCTATTCGCTCCTCTCCGATCCGAATAAACAATTGACTTTCCGAACGGATGAAATCTTGTTGTTTGGGCAATGCATGGCCGGTAAACCGAGCATTGCCAATTTGAAATAGAATCCCATTTTGATTCAACTCCAAGCCCTTTCCCATTTTTTCCTGCATCGAATTCAATTCAATCAGCTGCGCTTTATTTTCCTTTGTCAGGAATTTGGTCAGTTGGCGCGACATGGGGTGCGTCGACTGGTTGACCATCGAATAAATAACATTCCACTCCCAGTCACTTACTTCACGATTTAAATGAAGGCTTGGTTTTTCATCCGTATGCAAGGTTAGTGTTCCTGTTTTGTCGAAAACCACTGTATCCACTTGGGATAAGCGTTCAAAGGCTTGGATGTCTTTGATGAAGAAGTTGAATTTAGCGAACCAACGAATTCCGTGTCCTAAGGCAAAGGGATAAGATATCGCCAATGCACACGGGCATGCGATGACCAATACACTCACCACGGCATTTTGCCATTTGGTAGGATCTTGTTGGAACCAATAGATTCCAACCCCGGTAGCTAAGCTTAATAAGACGATGGTGAAATACATCCCAACTTTATTCGCAAAATTTTCCCAATTCTCCGTCTTATGTAAGGGGTCCTTAAACGCCTGTTGTTCCCATAATTGGGTTAAATGACTCTGATTTAAGGCTTTTTTTATTTCAATTTCGATCAAATCACCATGATGACGGCCACCCGCATACATACTATTGCCAGCCTCTAATGCGATGTATTCACTTTCTCCGGTCACGAAACTATAATCCATTTGACTTTTTCCTTTGACTAAAATGGCATCTGCAGGTATAATTTCCTGGTTTCGGATAATAATATGATCCCCTACCGCGATTTCTTCCAATGGACAAGTGACTTCTTTGCCTTCCATGAATTTGCTGATGACTAAGGGGAAATAGGCTTTGTAATTTCGTTCGAAGGAAAGAAAATCGAAGGATTTTTGTTGGAACCATTTACCGATCAACAAGAAAAATATCAATCCCGAAACGGAATCTATATACCCGGCTCCAGTATGGGAAAACACTTCATAAACACTGCGGGAATAGCCTACCACGATACCTAATAATATGGGTAGCTCGATGGTTAATTTACGTAATTTCAAATGCGACCATACATTGGAAAAATAATCCGAACCCGAGTAAAATACAGCGATGGTTCCTAAAGCAATGTTTAGGTAGCCAAATAGACTTTTTAAATCCCCGGATTCAATTCCTAGATACTCGGGAAAGCTAAAAAGCATGGCGTTTCCGGCACAAAAACCAGCAATGCCTAATTTGAGAAATAAACGGGTTTGTTGGCCCGTCTTCTGTTGTTGATTCGTTTGCTCTTCCCCCGAATCAATCAAGGGCTCATACCCCAAGCTTGCCAGTAAACTTGCCAACGAACCTAAATTTGTATGGCTCTCTTTAAACCAAATGGTTAACTCTTTTTTACCAAAGTTTAGACTTGATTTGACAACGGCCGATTCGATTCGATTCAGGTTTTCCAATAAGTATAAGCATGATTGGCAATGTATCGCGGGTAAATGAAAATGAACTTTCGATACCCCATTGCCTGAAAAACTGATCAAAATATCTCGAAAATGGGGATGATTTAAAAAATCAAAGTTTTGTGCAGAGGGTGTCTTTCCGGGATTGATATCGCAGGTATAATAATCTCCCAATGCATTCGAAGAGAGTAATTGGTAGACCTGCTCGCAACCATGGCAACAGAATGCCTTTTCTTCAAAAAGAATAATTTCTTCGGGGCAAGTCTCACCACAATGAAAACAGCTTGTCTTTGTTTCGATTTGAGGTATTTCAAGATCCAGCATGCGAATGATTTATTTACCCAACAAAATTGCTTCTAAATGATCAAGGAGAAATTGACCAATCGCACCCCCAAACATGAGGATTGTCATAATTTAGCTGGTTAAATGATTCTACTTTTGGGATGTCAAAAAGACGAGGCATGAACGAATTGTTGGAAACAAGCAAAAAAGTACTGGCGAGTGGTATCGAGATCAATTATCTCGGGGATGAGTTTTTGTTCCGTCAGGGTCAAAAGGCCGAATTTGTTTTTTACCTACAAGGAGGCTCACTACTATTGGATTGGCCTAATGAGAATAAGCGTGTGACCGTGATTGATAAGCCAATTTTTATCGGAATTGATGAGGCGATGCATGGAGATAAATATGCTTGCTCGGCAATGACAACGAAGGAATCCACGTTTTTGGTTTTTGATCGATCGTACTTCAATCACTTAATCACGGAATTCGATCAAGCTAAATCGTATTTTGAAGCGATGCACTTGGATTTTATCCAGCAAATCAAGCAATTAGAAATCGCCTAAGATAGGTGTACAATATAGAGTGGTAAGTTAAATGGGTACAAGCACCTGCCGGATTTTATCTGGCAGGGCTTTTTATTTTAGTGGGCTATCTTTTTCCTTTTTTAGCGTATTATATACGAGCTTATCCATGAGACTATTGGCCCATTTGTTTAGGAATACAGTTAATTTGCCCTGAAAGGTTAAGACCAAGGTCTTTTTCTTTTGCTCAAAAGCCTTTCGGATTTTGAATGCTACCTCTTCCGCACTCATCATTTTTTCTTCTTCCCGCATACTCTCACCGGCAACGGATCCGTCTGCCGTCAAGGAGGCATTACGTATATTCGAGGCCGTGAACCCAGGGCATGCCGTTAAGACATGAACTCCCGTGCCGATTAACTCGGTTCGAAGGGCTTCTAAAAAGCCATTCATCGCGAATTTAGAGGCTGAGTAACCGGTTCTTACGGGTAGTCCGCGATATCCTGCAATGGAAGAAATACCGATGATTCCGCCTTGGCTAGTTTTTAAATAGGGCAAAGCGGCATGAGTTGCATAAACCGTACCCCAGAAGTTGATATCCATCACTTGTTTCAAGACTTTCAGATCAACGCTCTCAAACATGGAGCGCATGGAAATTCCGGCATTATTGATTAATAAATCGATACGCCCGAATTTCGATACCACTTCGTTAATCATAGCTCGTGTTTGTTCCTCGGAACTACTGTCGCAAACGATGGGATGAGCATTTATTCCAGTCGAATTTAATTCGGCTGCTGCAGTGTTAAGATTGGCTTCGTTACGACCTGTTATGACAACAATGGCCTCTAGGTTTCCATATTCGTAAGCAAGGGCCTTTCCAATTCCTGAACTTGCCCCTGTGATGATAACAACTTGATTCTTCATGCGCGTTAATTTCTTTGCGAAGTTAAGGTTTTATCGGGAATTGGTTGGCGTGCCCGCCAAAAGCCGTATTTTTGCGCATATTTTAATCGCATGAGTAAGAAGAAAGAAAAGAAAGCCCCGGTGGTGTTGGAACAAATCCCAATTTTGGATTTTGCAGCGGAAGCGAAATGCATCGCTAAAGTAAACGATGAAGTGATTTTTGTGCAAGGGGCCGTTGCGCCAGGTGATATCGCCGATTTACGTATATTGAAATCGAAGAAGAGCTTTAAGCAAGCCCAGGCGATTAATATTCAAAAGCTTTCCAATCATCGTACCGAAGTGGCTTGTAGTCATTTTGGGATTTGCGGGGGCTGCAAGTGGCAACATGTCGATTATGCCTCGCAGACTGCCTTTAAGGCCCAACAAGTGAAAGATAATTTGACGCGTATCGCGAAGGTTAAATTGCCTGAATTTCAGCCTATTCTCGGCTCTGAAGAGACCTATTATTACCGAAATAAATTGGAATTCACCTTTTCTTGTGCCCGTTGGTTGACGGAGGATGAAATTGGAAAAGAGGATTTGGGTTCCATGAATGCGCTAGGATTTCACGTTCCAGGCCGTTTTGATAAAATATTGCCCGTTGATCATTGCTATTTACAGCCAGATCCTTCAAACGCGATTCGCAATGGCGTCAGAGATTTTGCACAGGCGAATGGTATTTCGTTCTATGAGTTGAAGTTTCAACAGGAAGGTGCACTCCGGAATTTGATCATTCGAAATACGGTGACAAATGAATGGATGGTGACTGTTCAATTTGCCTATGCGACGGAGGAGGAAATTCGCTTGGTGATGGAGTATTTGAAACAAAATTTCCCCATGATCACCTCGCTGAATTATGTAATTAACCAAAAAGGCAATGATACCTTCCATGATTTGGAGGTACAATGCTACCATGGAAAACCTTTTATGGTGGAAACGATGGAGGATTTACAATTTCAGATCGGTCCGAAATCTTTCTTCCAAACGAATGCGAAGCAGGCTTTGAAGTTGTACCAATTGGTTCGCGAATATGCGGATTTGCAGGGGAATGAGGTTGTTTATGATCTGTACACAGGAACTGGAACCATTGGTTTGTTCTTGGCAAAACATGCCCAAAAGGTTGTTGGCCTTGAGTACGTCGAAATGGCCGTTGAAGACGCGAAAATCAATGCAGAATTAAATGGTATTACCAATGCCACTTTCTTTGCGGGTGACATGAAGAAGGTGCTAACGACTGAATTTATTAATATTCATGGCGCACCTGACGTTATTATCACGGATCCTCCGCGTGCCGGAATGGATTTAGATGTCGTGAATCAAATCTTGGAAGTTAAGCCGAAGAAGATTGTTTACGTAAGTTGTAACCCTGCTACGCAAGCGCGAGATTTAGCCTTATTAGATGTAGCCTATGAGGTGGATGTCGTTCATCCGGTGGACATGTTCCCGCAGACGCATCATGTGGAGAACATTGTTAGGTTGAGAGTTAGGAACTAAGAGTTAAGAACTAAGAGTGGAGATTTAAGAACTAAGAATTCAGAGATTAATGAAAACAATTTTTAACTCTTAGTTCTTAGTTCTTAACTCTTAACTCTTAACTCTCAACTACTTCCTACCTCAAAAAGGGCTATTTAACGGATCAAAATCCTCTGGAGGTAAATTCATTTTACTTCCTTTAAACACCGAGTCCCCTCCGCCTTGTTCGAAATTGGACGTTTGATCGCCGAGATTACTTAAGTTGAAGCTCTCCCCTCCTTCAGCACCGCCAAAGGGTTGGAAATCCAAATCACAGTATTTAGTGAATTTACCAATGAATTTCAACCAAACGCTGTCCAATGAACCGGAACGGTTTTTGGCCATAATGATCTCTCCCATTCCAGCTAATGAATTTCCATTCTCATCCGCGGTGATTTGGTAGTATTCCGGACGGTAGATAAACATTACCTGATCGGCATCCTGCTCGATAGCTCCAGATTCACGAAGGTCAGATAATTGTGGTTTCTTATTTCCGCCACGTGTTTCCGTGGAACGATTCAATTGCGAAAGTGCGATAACAGGTACATCCAATTCCTTCGCTAATTGCTTCAAGGCACGCGAAATTTGAGCAATTTCCTGCTCGCGGTTTCCTGAGGCACCTTTGCCGCCATTGTCGCCAGTCATCAACTGCAAGTAATCGATGACAATTAATTTAATATCTTTTTGTGCCTTTAAACGACGGCATTTCGCGCGTAATTCAAGGATAGACAAGGCCGGGGTATCATCGACGAAGATAGGTGCCTCGTATAAACGCTTGATTTTCGTGTGTAGTTGTTGCCATTCATGGGGCTCCAACTTCCCTTTACGAATCTTTTCAGCCTCAATTTCAGCTTCCGCCGAAATGATACGATTCACAAGTTGAACCGCACTCATCTCAAGTGAGAATAAGGCAACGGCATGTCCCCATTCAACAGCAGCATTCCGACATGCCGAAACGACAAATGCCGTCTTACCCATACCTGGACGAGCCGCAATAATGATTAGTTCTTGTTTCTGCCAACCGGATGTCAGACGATCCAAATCGGTAAAGCCTGATGGAATACCCGTCATTCCGCTCTTCTGTTGTTGTTTCTCCTCTAATTCGGCAACGGCTTTCAAGAGGATGTCCGACATACTTTCGTAGTTCTTACGAATATTGGATTCGGCTATCGTGAAAAGCTCTTGTTCCATGCGATCCAAAATCTGGAATACGTCCGTCGTATCTTCGTACGATAAGCGTTGGATTTCAGATGAAACATGAATCAGTTGGCGCTTAATGTATTGCTCAATGATAATACGCGCATGGAATTCCACGTTGGACGTTGAACTAACCCGAGAGGTTAATTGAGCCAAGTAAGCTGTTCCTCCTGCTTTCTCTAAATCACCAGTGGATTTTAAATGGTTATTGACCGTTAATAAATCGACAGGTTGAGACTGTTGGAACAAGGCCTGAATCGCACCAAAAATCTTATTATGAGCCTCTTTGTAAAAACTATCCGGTTTCAATAATTCGATGACATTCGCCAAAGGCTCCTTCTCAAGCATCAATGCTCCCAGAAGTGCTTCTTCTAAATCAACGGCTTGAGGGGGTAATTTACCTAAACCTAAATCACTTAGCCTTTGTGGCATATTTGACCGATTTGATGAATTAATTCCCTGTTTACCCTTGTTAAAAGCCTGCGATGTGTTATTCGAATCCATAGCTACAATTTTACAATTTTTTATCAAAAATATCACCTTGTTGGTGATATAAAATTTCAAGTTTTCGCTATTTTAGTACTTTAAAACATTTAATACCGAAACTAATTGCTAGAGAAAATTATTTCCTTGTCGGACATCTCCTTAATCGAATTTCTAGGTGTGTCCAATTCCCATTTTCAGTTGTTGACGGAGGCCTTTCCTCAGACAAAAATCATTTCGCGCGGCGACCAAATTATCATTCGTGGTTCCGATGACCAAATGGCTTTGGTTGAAGCAATTGTGAATCAATGCATTCAGCACTTGAATAAACACAGTACCTTCACGGCGGTGCACATGAAGGCGTATATCGATTCTATTTTGAACCCAACGGGCGAGGAAATGGAGACGCCATGGGTGGAGGATAAAGATGTATTGTTGTTTGGGAATAAAGGCATTGTCATTAAGGCAAAGACTCCGAATCAACGGAAGTTGGTCGATGCAGCTACAAACAATGATATTGTCTTTGCCATCGGTCCAGCAGGTACCGGTAAGACCTATACGGCGGTGGCTTTGGCGGTCAAGGCATTAAAAAATAAAGAGGTTAAAAAAATCATAATCACCCGTCCAGCTGTAGAAGCGGGAGAAAATTTGGGATTTCTTCCAGGCGATTTAAAAGAAAAGATCGACCCCTACCTCAGACCTATATACGACGCGTTGGATGATATGATTCCTGCGGAGAAGTTGAAGTTCTATTTGGAGAATCGAACGATTGAAATTGCTCCATTGGCCTATATGCGAGGCCGGACCTTAAATAAGGCATTTATCTTGTTGGACGAGGCGCAAAACACGACTTCCATGCAAATGAAGATGTTTTTGACGCGTATGGGTATTCAATCTAAAACGATTATTACGGGAGATAAATCGCAAGTGGATTTGCCCAAGAACCAAACTTCCGGTTTGGGCGAGGCGGAACGGATTTTGAGTGGGATTAATGGGATTTCCTTTGTGGAGTTAGATGGATCCGATGTGGTTCGTCATCGTTTGGTACGTAAAATCATTGAGGCCTATGGAAAGCAAGACAAGTAGGATTATTCAGGCGGTCTCCGACGAACAAATTGCGCAGGTTTTTGAGATTCGAACCGAAGTTTTTGTTCATGAGCAAAAATGTTTGCCTTCGGAAGAGTTCGATGAATTAGATGCGCAAGCGATACATTTTGTTTTGTTGGAAGATGATAAGCCCGTTTCCACGGGTCGTTTTCGCAAGACGGACAAGGGAATCAAAATTGAGCGAATTGCCACCTTGAAAGAATCCCGCGGAAAGGGTTTTGCCAGTCAAATGATTCGCCATGTCATTCAGGAAGCGAAAAAACGATACCCTGAAAATAATTATTTCTATTTACATGCGCAGGTAGAGGTCATGCCATTGTATGCTTCATTAGGTTTCAAGCCATTTGGTGGAACTTTTATTGAGGCGGATATTGTTCATCAAGCCATGGAAGCTCATATTTAGGCTTCTTTAATTTCAACGAATATGTCAATTAAAGCAATTGAGGCAGTTTATCCGCCTGGACCTCCGCATTTTGTGGGCGATGGTTTTCGCGTACATAATTTTATACCGAGTCGGCATGGACTCGATATGCATCGCATGTCCCCTTTCATTATGATGGATTACGGGGCTAAATTTCACGTTCCTCCATCAGATAGCCCGAAGGGCGTGGGTGTACATCCGCATCGTGGTTTTGAAACGGTTACCATAGCCTACAAAGGGCGTGTGGCTCACCATGATAGTGCCGGTGGGGGCGGAATCATCGGTGAGGGTGATGTTCAATGGATGACGGCGGCATCAGGTGTTTTGCACAAGGAATACCACGAAGAAAGTTTCAGTAAGACGGGTGGTGAATTTCAGATGATACAACTCTGGGTCAACTTACCTGCCAAAGATAAAATGTCGGCACCCAAGTATCAGGCGATTGAAAATGCTGCCATGCCTAAAGTCGCTGTGGAAAAGGGATTTGTCGAGGTTGTTGCAGGGAATTATCAAGGTGTACAAGGGAAAGCTAGTACGTTTACACCTGTTCATATGTTGAATGCCCATTTAGAGCTTGGTGGAAAATCGGCGTTTGAATTTCCGGCTGAATTCAATACTTGTTTGGTGGTAGTCGAGGGTGAAATACGCATCAATGGTTCCGATGAATCTGTCCCATTAGATCATTTTGTACTCTTTGAGAACGAAGGAGAAACATTCCAAATTGAGGCAACCGAAAATTCGAAGATTCTTATCCTAAGCGGTGAGCCCATTCGTGAGCCCATCGCGGCTCATGGTCCCTTTGTGATGAATACAAGACAGGAGATTTTGCAGGCGTTTCAGGATTTTGAGGAAGGGAAGTTTGGACAACTTGAGAACTAAGAACTAAGAGTTAAGAACTAAGAGTTAGGAACTAAAAGCAAAATATTGCGAACTGAAAATCGTGAGTAGTTCGTATAAAATAAAAAGGTTAGAATTAAGCTTCGTAAACCTAACTCTAACCTTTAACTTTTTAACTCTTAGTTCTTAACTCTTAGTTCTTCGTTCTTAACTCTTAGTTCTAAAAAGGCAAATCATCCCCACTCTCCGCCGCTAATGGAGGAAAGTTATTAGCTGGTGCCGCACTAGGAGCTGCTGCTGGAGCAGAAGTAGGTGCCCAGCCTGCGTTATCTTGTGCCGGTGCAGGCGCTGCTGCTCCCGAACGATCTAAACGATAGGCACGAATTTCGGTGTACCAACGCTCATTGTATTCTCTTGATTCCACATTGAATTGTACTTTCACGATTTCACCCTCTTGAATTGGAGCTAAATCTTGGGTCTTGTCTCCCCAGACCGACATACATACTTTCTTTGGGTATTGATCTTGTGTTTCTAAAACAAACTCTTGTTTAATCCAGTTTGTTCCGGTTCTGCCTGTCCCTGTAACCTCAGGCATTTTCTTAATAAGTTTTCCGCTTAGTTCTAAAGCCATTACTTGATATTTTTGAATGATTGAATTGTTGGCAAGTAAGTAAATATTTGGTAATTTTACTAACCGTTTTTGGCGATGTGGTGAAATTGGTAGACACGCTACTTTGAGGTGGTAGTGCCGCTTTAGGTATGGGAGTTCGAATCTCCCCATCGTCACTTAATTTTTTGTTTAATCTGTAAATCATGTTGAAGATGAAGCCTTACAGTGTATTACTTTACTATAACTATACTCCTATCCCTAATCCCGAGGAGTATCGTGTCAAACATCACCTTTTTTGTATTGAAAATAACCTTTTGGGGCGCGTTATCGTTGCTGCTGAAGGTTTAAATGGAACGGTTTCGGGTTTAAAGGCCGACTGTGACGCCTACATGAAATGGTTAGAGAATGACCCCATTTTTGCAGGCACTGATTTTGATTTCAAAGTCGATTACCACGAAGCTCATACGTTCAATAAACTTCACGTTCGGGTGAAGTCGGAGATCGTTCATTCTGATTTGCCTGTCAATCCACGAGTAAAAACGGGCAAACACCTTAAGCCAAAGGAGTTTAAAGAAATGTTGAAGAACGACCCCGATGTCGTTTTGGTAGATATGCGTTCCAACTACGAGCATGAGCTCGGAAAATTTAAAGGTGCCTATACCTTTGATATGGAGAACTTACGTGATCTTCCAAACCACGTGCAGGAAATTGAGCACCTAAAAGACAAAAAGGTTATCACATATTGCACCGGAGGAATCAAATGCGAAAAGGCTTCCGCTTATTTATTGGAGAAGGGTTTTACCAACGTCTACCAATTACACGGCGGGATCATAAAATATGGTTTGGAAGAAGGCGGTGAAGATTTTGATGGTTCCTGCTATGTATTTGATAACCGCGTGGCAACTCCCGTGAATACGGTTAATCCGGAGGTTATTTCAAAATGTCACGTTTGTCAGGAATCTTCCGATCACATGGTCAACTGTGCAAATCCGGAGTGTAATGAGCATTTGGCGATCTGCCCTACCTGCTTGAAGGAAATGGAAGGCGCCTGTTCGCAAGCATGTAAAGAACATCCCCGTAAACGGCCTTACAACGAAAAGGGATATTATTCGAAACAATCCGTGGGTTATTCACCCGAATTAGGATTTAAATCCTTTGGACGAAACGAAAAAATAGAAAAAAGAAAAATGGCTCAATCTTGAGCCATTTTCTTTTCCTGGATATGATACTCCTGAATTAACGGTGGATTTTCTGGACTCAAGGTGAAATACACTTCCAAGGCCCCCTTCTCCCCTTCAATCACAAAGGTCCCTCGCAAATTATTCTCGGGGATAATTTCATGAATTTTCTGAATCGCTCCTATCTTTTCAAATAAGGGTTTAGCTTCCGCTCGAAGCATCCCAGGAAAATAATCTAAGAAAAAGTTCTCGGCAAAGATGCCTGATTCGGCTGCATAATTCCACATGGGAAGCAATTTGACTAATTCGGCTTGTCGCTGCTTTAAAATCGATGAAGCCTGCAAAGGCCTCGGCTTCATCTTCGTGGAAACAAGCAAAGAATCCATCACCTTCAAATTGATAAAACTTGCTGGCGCATACGTTACATTTGCAAAGGATATAATTCCCAAATCATAATCCGGATATATCCGCCAATTGCTACCAAAGCCCGGTAAACCTCCCGAATGCCCGATCGAGCGTCGTCCTTGATCATCCTTTAAATAACTTAAACCATATCCATAGGCAGTATATGCGGGTGCCTTCCGACCATTTGGATAGGTATATTTGGGATTAAAACTGTTCATGTTCCATGGAAACTGCATTTCTCGGATTGAACTTCGCTTTAAAGGACCAAGTTCAGCTTCATCTCTTTCCGGCCATGCGCTTTGGTGAAAGGCGACGTACCGACTAAAATCTTCCAAGGTTGTAATTAAGCCACCCATGGCCCCATAAGCGCCATCATGTTCCATAGGTTGTTTGACCCATTTTTCATTTAGCCACCGGTAGCCATAGGCCAATTTGTTTTTAGGTACATCGGCATATTCCCAATAAGTGTTATTCATTCCCAAGGGCTTAAAAATACGTTCCTGAATGTATTTTTGGTAGGGCATTCCACTGACGTTTTTGATGATGAGTCCCAGCATCGCAAAGCCCATGTTACTGTATTCATACGTTAGCCCTGGATTATTCGAGAACGTAATACCTTTGCTTAGCATCTTTTTAAAGGCCTCATCGGATATTCCCAACTGTCGGTCTCCCCAAGGATTATCTTCTGGAAATCCAGCTCCATGCACCATTAGATGTCGAATGGAGATTTTGGGTGCATCTTTCGTTAAAGATTTATTTTGTTTTAATTCCGGTATGTACAATTCAGCAGGGTCATCCAAGCGTAATTTCCCCGCATCCCTTAATTGCAGAATGGCCATACTGGCAAAGCTTTTGGACATGGATGCAATCCGAAAATCGATGTCCTGTGCTGCTGAGAGCTTAGTTTCGAGTTGGGCCTCCCCCAATGCCTTACTATGTATCAACTTTCCCTGATACATAATTCCATAAATCAATCCGGGCATATGTGATTTTCGCGCTTGCTCCTTGAACATCGAATCTACCTTTGGTAAAAACGACTGTATTTTTTCCAAGTTTGTTTGAGCCAATAAATGACTCGTAACGAACAGTAACAGAAAAGTAATCTTTCTCATAGCTTATTTACTGACTTCCTCCACGCGAAATCGCGTGATATCTTTTATTAATTCCAGTGGCATGGGTAAATGGTATGGAAATTTCACCGCTCCCTTCGATCCTTCGAAGGCATTCAAACGCTCTTGAAATACGACTAATGGTTTCGGTGTCGGATAAAATCCCAAATGATTATTCCAGGCCGCAAAATGGACTAAATTTTTCTTGTACTTAAAGGTTGGCATTCCGTAAGCCATTGTTTCCTCCGTTCCTTCCGGTACGACTGAACGTATCGCATCTCGCACTTCACGCAAGATTTTCTGAGTGGCTTCTGGGAATGTATTGATGTATTCTTCCATATTAGGCTAATTGACGATGTCTAACGAATAAAAATAAGGGAAATGCGAACGCAAACCCGATTAATACGGTGGCCAATAAATACAGGTAAAGGTATTTGATTTTGATGCGGAGTCCTTCGACCAGCATAAAAAATGTCCCCGCGATGGCACCTGTCCAAAAATCAAAAGTTAAACTTTTGGCGTAGGGATTTGATGTCCATGTACTTTGAATAAAATTTAAAACATCAAAATTTCCATTGTTTTCCTGCATGCCAATGAAAACATAGGATACGGTAATTCCGCCTCCAACAAGTGATAAGACTAAATATAAGTAATGTGCGTTTTTCATGAGATTTGTTTTATGATGATGTTTCGTCCACGTAATTCAATCGTATCTCCCACCCTTTTTCCTTTCAGTAATTCACCCAGCGGTGATTCCGAAGAGATGGCATAGATCGTTCCAAAGCTTCCGGAAATAGCCCCTAATCCGATTGAAATATAATAAGTTTCAAAATTAGTCTCGACCAAATGGCCTAACCCAATCTGTTCATTGGTTTTATGACTCATTAATTGCTGCATAGAAACCAATTGCTGTTGGTACGTATCGATACTCGCACTCAGTTTATCCATTTCACGCTGCATCATCTCCCGTCCCGTTTCATATTTATCCCCTGCACTACTCTTGGTATCAGAATCCCGAGATTCTTTCGCCAACGCAAAATCCAGTCGAGCCTGATGGAGTTTCTCCTCCAAAAGAGCTACCATTGTTTCATGAATTTCTGATTTGTTGGCCAACTTATTTAATTTGATTTCGGAAATTATCAATAATTTCGCGTATGACCTATTTCTCACCGACCGACTTAATCATTAATCCCGACGGAAGTTCGTATCATTTGGCAATTCGCCCCGATCAAGTTCCTGCTCGAATTATTTTGGTAGGTGACCCGGAACGTGTTCCGAAAGTTTCCCAATACTTTGATCGGGTCGACACTAAAATTCATAAACGCGAATTTGTCAGCCATTTTGGTGAGCTGGGTGGTAAGCGAATTGGCGTGATTTCAAGTGGAATTGGTGCTGATAATGTTGAGATTGTATTGAATGAGTTGGACTCCTTAGTGAATATTGACTTTGAAACGCGTTTAGAAAAATCAAACAAGACATCCCTTGAGCTCATTCGTTTAGGGACCTCAGGAAGTATTCAAAAAGACGTACCCGTCGATACCTTTTTAATCTCTGAAGCGGCCATTGGTTTTGATAATTTAGGTCAATTTTATGGCTTTGATGGGCCCAATATGCTTCATCAAGGCGCCCTGAATGACTGGTGTCAGCAAATAAAATATCCGATTCCGGTTTATGGCGCCCAAGCGAGCCCCTCACTAACAAAAAAGTTTGATTCGATTCCTTACAAGGGTTACACGCTCACTGCACCTGGTTTTTATGCACCCCAAGGCCGAACGGTTCGCATGCCCTCTTTGTTGCCTGAATTTTTGCAGGATGTATCTGTAAACCCCTTTGAAGGAAATGCAATAACAAATATTGAGATGGAAACGGCTGCATACTATGCATTTGCGTCTACATTAGGCCATGAAATGATTTCCTTGAATGCGATTTTGGCGAATCGAATGACGCATGAATTTTCAATGGATCCGGAAGGTCAAATGCGGAAACTTATTGAGTTGGCTCTAGATTCAATTGCATAACGTAATCATCCATCACGTAGCCATTGCCGATATCTAAAACCATTTCCTTTGCTCGGATAAAGCCTTTTTTCTCGTAAAACTGAACGGCTGAATTGTATTTATTCACATTCAATTCGATTTGATTAACTCCCTTTTCACGCGCGATTTCCTTGATTCGTTCTATGATTTTCGTTCCCGCACCTTGTGATTTATAACCGGGATGTAAGTAAATCTTGTGCAATTTCATTTTACCGGGTTCGATGACTTCGATGGAAAAATACCCGAGCGTATTTCCTTCCTCTTCGGCCAAATAAAAATCGATGTTCGAATCTATTTGTCTTTCAAGTACCTCGGTGCCGTACATCATATCCAACATGTAAATTGTCTGCTCCTCGGACAAAATATGTCCATAGGTAGGCCGCCAAGTTGCCTCAGCGATTTCTTGGATGGTAGGAATGTCGGAAATTCGTGCTTTTCGGAATTGCATAGTCAAATTTAATGCGCGCAAATTTGTAAATTGCTGACAAATATACAATCTATGAAGCCACTTATTTTAATTGCCAACGATGATTCGATTTCTTCCAAAGGAATCCGTGTTTTAACTGAAATTATGTCCGAAATGGGCGAAGTGGTTGTCATCGCTCCGGATACGCATCAATCTGGTATGGGTCATGCAATCACGATGGGGGTTCCATTGCGCGTGACCGAAACGCAAGATTTCGGTCCAAACGTAAAATCCTACAAATGTTCAGGTACTCCTGCTGATTGTGTGAAAATTGGGAAGCACTTAATTTTAAAGAATCGAAACATTGATTTAGTCGTTTCCGGAATTAATCATGGTTCCAATGCCTCGATTTCTGTGTTGTACTCAGGAACCATGTCAGCAGCCATCGAAGCAGCCATGGAAGGTATTCCGGCGATTGGTTTTTCATTGTGTGATTTCAAGTCGGACGCCGACTTTAGTCACTGTCATGATTTTATCATCAAAATATGCCAACAAGTATTAGTTCATGGTTTGCCGAAGGGTTTAACCTTAAACGTAAACTTCCCGGCTAAGTCAGACGTGGCCCCCAAGGGCATCAAAGTGGTCAAACAAGCTGATGCAGTTTATAGAGAGCGATTTGCGGAACGCAAAGATCCGTATGGGCAATCTTATTATTGGATGGATGGCGGTATCGAGCATTTTGATAAGGGGCAAAATACCGACCTCGACGCATTGGAGGAAAATTACGTGAGTATCGTTCCGATAAAATATGATTTAACAGACTACGATGAATTACGGGAGATGCAATCCTGGGACCTTTAAGGCATAAGTCAATAAGGTCGTAATCGATAAAATATCTTTAATTTCCCCGTTTAAGGCCATTTCGATAGCTCGTTGAACGGGGATTTTTTTGATTTGTAATTGTTCGGTGTCCTCAGGTTCAGATTCGGTTAATGTTAATCCTTCTGCGAGGTACATACTTGCCTTTTCATCCGTCACCGAATTAGATAGGTAATTCTCCCCGAGCAAAGTCCAGTTATCGGCAAGGAGTCCCGTTTCTTCCTTTAACTCTCTTTTGGCTGCGTCCAAGGGAAGCTCGTTTTGGCATCCTCCCTCCGGTAATTCCCAGGAATAGGCCCCAATGGTATAGCGGTATTGTCCCACCAAATAGGTATTCCCCTCATCATCAATGGGCAGAATGGCGATGGCATGATTCTTAAAATGTACCTTGCCATATATCCCCGGTTGGCCATTCGGTTTAATAACCTCATGATGTTCCAAGCGAATCCAATCGTTTTCATAAGGAATACTGATATCCTGTGTTTTCCAAGGGTTTATTTCCTGTTCCATCCGACAAAAATACTATCTTTGTCCAGATTTTCCCTGTATGAAACAAAGGCTTATTTTATTCTCGTTCTTTTTGAGTTTGCTGATCATGTCGGCGAAATTCTATGCCTATTACGCAACAGGATCCACGGCGGTATTAACAGATGCCTTGGAGTCAATCATCAATGTGGTAGCGGCAGCATTTGCCTATTATTCCGTTTATTTGGCCTCTTTACCGCGAGATTTGAATCATCCCTATGGGCATGGAAAAATTGAGTTCTTTGCCTCGGGATTGGAAGGTGTTTTGATTCTTTTGGCTTCCGTATACATCTTTTTGCATGCCTCGCAGCATTTATTAGCCAAACCTGCGCTTACTCAGTTAGACTTAGGTCTACTTGTTTCCCTTTCATCCACGGTTTTAAACGGTTTGATGGGATTCTACCTGGTTCGTGCGGGAAAAGCATCCCATTCACCCGCATTGATTGCAGATGGGAAACATTTGACATTAGATGCCTACAACGGTATTTTAATTGTCATGGCCATTGCCCTGACCTTGTTTACCGGTTGGCTTTGGGTGGATGCGGTTGCTTCCATCGCTTTTGCGCTATTGATGTGTTGGCAAGGCATTCGTCTGATTCGTGAGTCGGTCGCCGCCTTAATGGATGAGACAAACCCCGCGGTATTTACAAAGGTGATCGAATGGATCATGAAGCACCAAAAAGCGAGCTGGATCGATTTGCACAATTTACGTATCCAACAATATGGAGGTGATTTGCACATCGATTGCCACCTAACCCTACCCCGTTATTGGGATTTAAATCGGGTTCATGATGAAATCCATGATTTTGAGGTGAAGATGGCGGAAGTTCTACCAACTGAAATCGAGATTTTTGTGCACGTGGATCCGTGTTTGGATGCTTGCTGTTCACATTGTGAAATAGCAGACTGCCCAATCCGTGCGCATGCTTTCAAGCAGAAGATTGAATGGAACGCCAAAAACATGGCGCTCAATCAAAAACATTTCAACGAGCTCTAAGCAGGCTTAAGACTTCCCATTCCTCCATCGACGCCGATGATTTGACCCGTTATCCAAGAATTTGCCGGAGATAATAAGAATGCGGTTAGGTTTGCCACATCGCTCGATTCTCCCACACGGCCCAAGGGATGACGTTTTCCGCCTGCTTCAATTTTCTCTGGACTACTTAATAAATTAGCCGCTAAGGGGGTATTGGTTAAGGAAGGTGCAATTGCATTCACTCGAATTTGTTGGCTTGCTAATTCCGCTGCCAATGATCTTGTCAATCCTTCGATTGCTCCTTTCGAACTCGCAATGGACGCATGGAACCCCATTCCTGTTTGAACAGCGACCGTGCTGTATAGAACGATAGAACCGGAACCATTTTGCTTTAGGTTGGGTAGGTAGTTTTGAATTACCTTCACAGCTCCCAATACATTCAATTGAAAATCGGCGCTGAAGTCAGCCTCTGTTAATCGATGAAAGGGTTTTAGGACAATACTTCCTGGGCTGTAAACAATTCCAGCAATGGGACCTTCGATAGCGGGTAATGGCTGATCTGAAGAGGCATCCCAAGTGTGATTTTCACAAGCCGGGTTTGCAGTTCTAGCAATGTTGATAACGCGATGCCCTTCTTTGATTAAGGCATCAGCCGTTGATGCGCCAATCCCATGACTAGCGCCCACGATAATAAAAGTACCCATAAGATTTAGCTATGAAGTGAATCTAAAAATTCGCGTTTGGTTGATTCCTCTTGGAATTTACCCCCATAATAAGATGTAATCGTCGAGGTTGCATCATCCTTTACGCCTCGAGAGGAAACACAAAGGTGTTTTGCATCGATGAAAACAGCCACGTGTTCTGTCTTTAAGACTTTTTGTAAATACTTCGCGATTTGCATCGTTAAGCGTTCTTGTACCTGAGGGCGTTTAGCGAAATACTGAACGATGCGATTCAATTTCGACAACCCAATTACTTGGCCTGAAGAAATGTAAGCGATATGTGTTTTACCCATGATCGGTACAAAGTGGTGCTCACAATTTGAATAGAAACTGATGTTCTTTTCAATAAGCATTTCATTGTAACCGAATTTGTTCTCGAACAAGGCAATTTTAGGCTCATTCGCTGGATTTAATCCATTGAAGATCTCCTCCACGTACATTTTGGCAACACGCTTTGGCGTGCCACGTAATGAATCGTCTGTTAGGTCTAAACCTAAGGTCAACATGATCTCGCGAAAATGTGACTCGATTTTAGCAATTTTTTCTGCATCAGAAAGAACAAAGGCATCCTCCCTCATCGGTGTCTCGATGGAGGTGGCTACATGATTGTCTCCAATTTCTTCGTCGGTCAACAAGAAACGGTCTGTATCAATTAGCAGGGAATTCAACGAAATTTCTTTCTGTTTCATACAATTTGATTTTTAAATCTAGCTCTGCAGCAATTTCTGGTCTTAATTTATTGTAAATCACAATGGCAATATTTTCTGCCGTTGGATTTAGGTTAGCGAATTCGGGTACATCTAAATTTAAGTTCCTGTGATCGAATTTCTTGCAAACTTCGCGTTGGACTAAATCGGATAAAACCTTCGTATCGATAACATAACCCGTTTCTGGATTAATTGTTCCCGTAACTTGAATAATTAATTCATAATTGTGCCCATGGTAGTTCGGATTATTACATAAACCGAATATTTCCTTGTTTTTTTCTTCACTCCACGCTGCGTTGTGTAAACGATGTGCAGCATTGAAATGCTCTTTCCGGAAAATGCTTACTTTAGGTGAGTCGCTCATTTTTTTATAAATCTTATAAATTTACAAGAGTAATTTCATTAAATTTCAATTTCATCATCTAATTACCTATTTAATCATATATGAAACGGAGAAATTTTATTACTAAATCTCTTGTTTATACTTCAGGTGCGGCTCTTTTGCCACATTTATCTCAAGCACAGAACATAGAACAAACAAAAGTACGATTAGGTTTCATCGGTGTCGGATTACGGGGTCGAAATCACCTCGAAATGGCCTTGTATCGAGACGATGTCGAAATCGTTGCCATCTGCGATGTGGATCCCAATGCGATTCAGATAGCTCAAAAAATGATTACAGACAAAGGACGGAAACCTGCAGTTGTTTATCAAAAAGGCGATCATGATTTCGAAAACCTGGCTAAACGTTCGGATATCGATGGCGTTGTCATCGCAACCCCTTGGGAATGGCACGTGCCAATGGCACTCGAAGTGATGAAACAAGGGAAATATGCGGGTGTCGAAGTATCTGCAACCGTGACCTTGAAAGAATCTTGGGACTTAGTTAACATGTACGAGAAAACGGGATCACATTGCATGATTCTGGAAAACGTATGCTACCGTCGGGACGTTATGGCGACCCTCAACATGGTACGTCAGGGGATGTTTGGAACGCTTTCACACGTTCAATGTGGCTACCAACATGATTTACGTGAAGTGAAATTCAACGATGGGAAGCAAGCTTATGGTGGTGGTGTGGAGTTTGGAGACAAGGGATTTTCGGAAGCAAAATGGCGTACACAACACTCCATCGATCGCAATGGCGATTTATATCCTACCCATGGATTGGGACCCGTGGCTGAGATGTTGAATATCAACCGCGGAAATCAATTTGCCTATTTAACATCCATGGCCTCACCTGCTTTGGGTTTACATCAATACATTGAAGAAAAAGGTGGCAAGGATCATCCTAACGCCAAAGTGAAGTTTAAATGTGGAGATGTGGTGCAAACAATGATTAAATGCCACAATGGTGAAACCATTTTAATTACGCACGACACGAATTTACCTCGTCCCTATTCCTTAGGCTTCCGAGTTCAAGGAACCAAAGGAATCTGGATGGATGATAATAAATCGATTTATTTGGAGGGTGTTTCTGCCAAGCAACACCGTTGGGAGGACTTCAAGACTTATCAAGAGAAATATGATCACCCACTATGGAAAGCGCATGCAGCTGATGCCGAAAATGCGGGTCACGGTGGAATTGATTATTTCGTTTTACGAGCCTTTATCGAATCCATTAAAAATAAGGTAGCCCCACCCATCGATGTGTATGACGCGGCGGCGTGGTCGGCGATTTCGCCATTATCCGAGGAATCCATCGCGAAGGGCTCCGCTCCTATTCAAATACCCGATTTCACGCGTGGAAAATGGAAAACTAATCAACCAATTTTTGCTTTAAACGATCAATACTAAACCTATGTCAACTTCAAAATCTTCCAACGGACCTTTAATCATGATCGGAATACTCTTTTTTGTATTCGGATTTGTGACGTGGGTTAATTCAGTACTTATCGCATTCTTTAAGGATGCCTTCGATTTGAATAATTTTCAATCGCTGTTAGTTACCTCCGCTTTTTTCATCTCCTATTTTGTGATGGCGATTCCTTCGTCATGGGTATTAGCAAAAACAGGCTTTAAGAATGGAATGTCGTTTGGTCTTTTAGCCATGGCCGTAGGAACTTTATTATTTATACCTGCCGCTAAGGTTGAAAATTATGGGCTTTTCTTGGTGGGTTTATTTGTGATTGGAACGGGTCTAGCTTTGTTACAGACAGCCTCTAACCCTTATGTGACCATTTTAGGCCCGTCGGAAAGTGCGGCCCAACGTATTTCGGTAATGGGTATCTGTAATAAAGTGGCTGGTATTTTAAGTCAAGTCATATTTGGAGGACTCTTGTTGTCTTCCGCAGCAGGGTCAGCCAAATTGGAAACCGTGATTATGCCTTATGGTATTATGACGGCTATCTTAGTTGCGCTAGCTCTATGGGTTCGTTTTTCTTCTTTGCCGGAAGTAGAAGCGGAAGAAACGGAGGAAGAAAAAAGTGCCTCCAAAGCAAGTGTTTGGGCATATCCCAATTTAGTATTAGGACTCGTGGCCTTCTTCTTGTATGTAGGCGTGGAAGTGATGGCGGGTGATACGATTATCAATTATGGCGTGTCTAAGGGCTTTAGCATGGATGTAGCCAAATCATTTACCAGTTATACCTTGTATGGCATGTTAGCGGGGTACATTGTCGGTATTTTGTTTATTCCTAAATATTTGAGCCAACAAAAAGCCTTGAATTATTCTGCACTTTTAGGAATCCTTTTTTCAGTAGGTGCTGTGGTGTTGGACGGATATTTATCTGTTTTATGCATCGCGCTTTTGGGATTAGCTAATGCATTGATGTGGCCAGCTTTATGGCCTTTGGCGATCCAAGGATTAGGTAAGTTTACCAAACTAGGTTCTGCACTCATTATCATGATGATTTCTGGAGGCGCATTGGTGCCCTTGTTGTACGGTTCCATTGCTGATCGTATGGGAGATACCCAAACCGCCTATGTGATTATGGTTCCATGCTATTTATTTATTCTGTACTACGCAACAATTGGCCATAAAAAGAGTTCTTGGTAATAGAAAGATAATTCACAGAGGCCCCATCTTTCATTGTAAGATGGGGCTTTTCTTTGTAAATTTGATTTATGAATCGATTATTTGAATCCTCTAATGCGCACCTAATTGCCGATGGCAACCAATACGCGCCTTCGCTTTGGACTTACCAACGACGTGAAACCATCCCGGTTCAGATTGGGGATTTATATATGGGCTCCGACTTCCCTATTCGCATTCAATCGATGACAACTGTCGATACGATGGATACGCAAGGATCGATTGAACAATCGATTCGTATGATTGATGCAGGATGCGAGTTAGTACGTATTACGGCTCCGTCTGTCAAAGAGGCCCAAAATTTAGAGAATATTCGTAAGGGACTACGCGAACGAGGATATAATACCCCATTGGTTGCCGATATTCACTTTACTCCTAATGCCGCGGAATTAGCCGCACGCATCGTAGAAAAGGTTCGTATCAATCCCGGAAATTATGCGGATAAAAAGCGTTTCGAAACCATCGATTATACGGACGCCTCCTACCAAGCTGAATTAGAACGCATACGTGATAAATTTTTGCCATTAGTAAAGATTTGCAAGGAATACGGAACCGCCATGCGCATCGGTACGAACCATGGTTCATTGTCGGATCGTATTTTAAGTCGGTATGGCGATACGCCCCTCGGTATGGTAGAATCCGCTTTGGAGTTCTTACGTATTTGTGAGGATGAGAAGTATTTCAACATTGTGCTTTCGATGAAATCTTCCAACACGCAAGTGATGGTGGAAGCCTACCGTTTGTTGAGCAAAAAACTTACCGACGATAATTTTAAGGCTTATCCGATGCATCTGGGTGTTACCGAGGCTGGCGAAGGCGAAGATGGTCGAATCAAATCTGCTGTTGGTATTGGAACGCTTTTAGAGGATGGTTTGGGTGATACGATTCGTGTTTCCTTAACAGAAGATCCAGAATTTGAGATTCCTGTGGCGCAAGAATTAGTTCGTCGTTATCAATTTAGGGCACAAAATAGTACACCAATCGAGCCAGTTCAATTAGCCGAAAAACAATTGGTATCCCCGATCAATCCATTTGCACATGAACGTCGATTAACCAAGGAGATTGCCAACTTTGGAGGTCATCAAGTTCCTCGTGTGCTAGCTGATTTTTCACACAACCCGCATATTCAAATGGAGGACTTAAAAGCCATCGGGCATTTTTACCTTCCTGAGCCAGATAAATGGGTGATGAATGATTTAGGTGCCGATTACATCTATACGGGTAAATATGCGGTGGATTTCATGTTACCCAATGGTTTGAAACAAATTGTCAACGCAGAAAATTGGACGGGCGACCCACATGTTTTTCCATTGTTTCATTTAGAGGATTGGCAACAAGCGAATTCAAAGCATGTAAGCTTGAACTTTGTAGCTGTTAATGCAGAGGATTTATCTGAATTGAATGCCTTGAATTTAGAAACAGTGGTTCTTGTCTTGAGGAGTGAAAATGCACACCAAATGGCAGCACTTCGTCGAGCCTTTTTTGAATTGATACAATTAGGGATTCAATCGCCGGTTGTACTTCAATTAAGCTATCCGAATGTAGATGCGGATCAATTGCAACTTTTTGCTCCAACGGACGCAGGAGGCTTATTGATCGATGGATTTGGGGATGGGATTTTGTTATCCATGCCGTATAGTCAAGACAAAAATGCGTTGATGAATGCAACGGCCTTTGGTATTTTACAGGCGAGTCGAGTTAGAATCTCCAAAACGGAATACATATCCTGCCCTTCTTGTGGTCGGACCTTGTTTGATTTACAAGAAACCACCGCTCGCATTCGCCAAGTCACCGATCACTTGAAAGGAATCAAAATCGGGATTATGGGTTGTATCGTAAATGGCCCGGGTGAAATGGCTGATGCTGATTATGGCTATGTGGGCATTGGAAAAGATAAAATTGCCCTATACCGTGGCCAAGAAGTCGTAAAAAAATCCGTTCAGGCTGATTTAGCTGTGGATGAATTAATACAGTTAATTAAAGAGGACGGAAATTGGCGTGAGCCCCAACAAACCAACTAAACATGAGCAGATTAAGAGAACAGTTCCGTATTGGTGAAGTATTCACGTATTTCATTCGTGTATTTCAAAAGCCTAAGCCCGGTGCACCCACGAATTTTAATATTCGTACAATGCATACGATTAACAAGATTTCTATTGTCATGTTCTTGTTCTGCGTATTGGTGATGCTTTATCGGGCGTTTACGCGTTAATTAGCGCATACCAAATTTACACCAATTCGTTTGAGCGAATTTTAACGCTGCTTTGTCTTTTGTTTTCGACTTAACGAAATCACATAAGTACTGGTATTCCTTTGGCCCAGGTGCGCTTGGAAGTTCATTAATCAGATTCTCGATTACTTTGATGGCTGCCATGGCCTTTTTTTGCTTGAATAGCATGATACTTTCTGCCATCCAAGTCCGACGAACGATTGATCCTTTGTCGATACCCGCTTTAGCCATTTGGGTTTTCAATTTTTCAACATCAGCCTTACTTAATTTGTTAACCTGAGAGCTAGTCATAACGATTTGAAATACATTTTCATAGATCATTTTAACCATGGCTGGGTCCGTAATTCGATTGTATTGATCTAAATGGCCCACAAAATACTCAAACAAGGTATTGTTGTTGTTCATCATGATTAGTTGCATCATGTTCAATGCACTTTGATTGATGTACTGAGTAGTAGGTAGAACTCGGACTAATTCATTCACCATCTTGATATTGGTAGCCGTATCTGCCGTCAAACGCGCAAATTGTGCGTAATTGTAGAGAAATGCGACACTTCGTTCTCCCGACTTAAATTTATTCGCAAAATTACCCGCTTGTTCAGTTGGATTGGCTGCTTTCTGGGCAATCGCATTCACGTTGACTACACTATTTTCATTCTCTCCAAATGCTCTTGCCTGAACTAATTTCATGCTCTTGGGATCAAAGAACAAAAACGTTGGAGTGGCGTTGATGATAATTTTTAACTGTTGGAGAATTTTTTGATTCTCCGGTTTACGAACATCTAATTGATAATTGATGAATCTCGCATTGTAAATGGCCCCAACTTGCGGTTGGGCAAATGTTCCTGTGAAGGAATTGCAAACGTGACAATCCGGAGCATACACCTCGACAAACAATAGTTTATTTTGCTTTTTTGCTAAAGCAATAGCTGTATTTAAGTTGCTGTTTTTGAGGAAGTTAATTCCTTTTTGAGCAAAAATACTTGAAGTAATTAAGCAAAATGTCAGAATGAATTTGAGGTGTCGCATATGACTGAATTATTGCCCCTGTGTAGCGGCGGTGATTTCTTTCTTGAGGTTTTGAGAAAGCTTTTTACAAACTTGTTCTACTTCCAAAGCAAACTCGGAATCGCCGGTGGCTTGCAAGGCAGCATCACCCACCGTTCCCATGATTTCGATGAAAAAACGCTTCATATCGAGTACTTCCATGTCTTTTGTCCATAGTGGTAAGGCTAAGGTCCCTTTGTGATAGGGATCCCATGTGGCAACTAAAATGGCTTTGGTTTCCTCAATCCCTTCGTTGGGGTTGTCGGTCGCCGACCAAGATATTTGTTCCGGAATGCTATTGTCGTCTAACTGTATTTTGAAATTGATTTCAGATTGTTTCATGATGGCTTTTGTTTTTCGATTCATCTCTGTGTTTCCAAAGCAAATAAATCGTATTTTCGTACAAAAGTAAGAAAACTAAATGGTTCGAGCAGAAATAATTACCATTGGCGATGAGATTCTCTATGGCCAAATCTTGGATACCAACACCCAATGGATCAGCTTAGAACTCGATAAAATCGGGATTAAGACCGTGCGTAAGTCATCTGTAGGTGATCAGCGTGAAGAAATCGTACAAATCCTTCAAGAAGCGCAAAAACGTGCTGATATTGTCTTAATAACGGGTGGTTTAGGGCCAACCAAAGACGATTTAACGAAGAAAATTTTGGCAGATTTCTTTGATTGCAAGTTGGAGTATCACCCGGAGGCTTTGTCGGATGTCACGGAATTTTTTGCAAAACGAGGACGTGAATTGAGTGATATCAATCGCGATCAGGCCTTGTTGCCGACCAAATGCACATTTATCCCGAATAAACAAGGTACAGCTCCTGCGATGTGGTTCCATGAGCAAGATACCATTTGGGTTTCAATGCCAGGCGTTCCTTTCGAGATGAAGGCAATTATGGAGACGGAAGTATTACCTAGAATTACCCAGCATTTTAAATTACCTGTTATTGTTCATCAAATTCGCAAAGTCGTTGGAATTGGGGAATCTTATTTGTCGGATTTAATTCAGGATTGGGAATTGCAATTACCCGCGCATCTTAAGCTCGCATATTTGCCATCTTTAGGGATTGTGAAACTTCGGTTAACAGGTTTTGGACAGGATAAGCAAGAATTACATAAGCAGATTGATGCTGCTTTTGAAAAAGTTATGCCTTTGATTAAAGGCTATGTTTTCGGAAAGGAAAAGGATGAATTAGCTGCGGTAGTGGGCCAACTACTTGTTTCGGAACATGCGACGCTTGCTGTTGCAGAAAGTTGTACGGGAGGTTATTTGGCACATCAGTTTACGCAACATGCGGGTAGTTCCGCTTTTTTTGAGGGTGGCGTTTTAAGTTATTCGAATGCTGTTAAAATGAAACAATTGGGTGTTTCTGAAGATATTTTGAAAAATCATGGAGCGGTAAGTGAAGCATGTATTTCAGCTATGGCGACTGGTACAAGGACCGCTTTGGGGACAACGTTTGCTTTGGCTACTTCAGGTATCGCGGGACCCGATGGAGGAACGGAAGACAAACCGGTTGGCACCATATGGATCGCTTTAGCTCATCCTAATGGCGTGATAACTCGAAAATTAACGCAAGGTGGTACTCGCTTGCAGAATATACATTTAAGTTCTTTGGCGGCAATCAATTTGTTGCGTCGCTATTTGTTAAACGATTTAGCAGACTAATATGGCTATTACAGAAATCATCATGCCTAAGATGGGCGAAAGTATCATGGAGGCGACCGTTTTAAACTGGTTGAAGCAGCCAGGTGATTACGTTGAAGCAGATGAGTTTATTTTAGAGGTTGCCACGGATAAGATTGATACCGAAGTTCCCTCGCCTGTCGCAGGAATCTTGAAACAAATATTGATTCCTGTGGGTCAAGTGGCGACCATTGGAAAGGCAATTTGTGTAATTGATGCAAATGATGATGTCCCAATTGAAAAGAAGTCCTTTGACGCAGATGAGGTATTTCATCCGGAGCCTGAATTAGCTGTCCTGACAGATCTAAGTTTGGGGAATATTGATGTAAGTACAGATAAGGCCAATCCATGGGTTTCGCCGTTGATTAAGCAGATTTGCCAACAAGAGAAAGTATCACAGCGTGAATTGAGTGAGATTCGTGGATCAGGCATGGACGGTCGGGTAACGAAAAAAGATGTTTTGAATTACATTGCGGTCCGCAATTCGAAGCGTATGATTGCTTCTGGGACTTTGAGTCAAGGACCCGGTTTGCGTTTGCCAGGCGATGAAGTGATTGAAATGGATCGCATGCGTAAGATGATTTCGGAACGCATGTCGGATTCAAAGCGAATTTCACCCCATGTAACATCATTCTTGGAGGCCGACATAACGAATTTGGTACAATGGCGTGAGCAAAATAAGACCAAGTTTCAGGAAAAATACAAGGAGCCGATTACCTATACTCCTCTCCTATTTATGGCAACGGCGAAAGCCATCAAAGATTTTCCAGGAATTAATATTTCTGTTGAGGGTAATTACATCGTACAACATAAACAAATCAACATCGGAATGGCGGTCGCCTTGCCGAATGGAAATTTAATCGTGCCTGTCATTCACAATGTAGATGAATTGTCTTTGCTTGAATTAACGAAGAAGGTCAATGATTTGTCCAACCGTGCACGTAAAAACAAGTTGACCCCGGCGGATTTAGAAGGAGGAACCTATACAATATCAAATATTGGTGGTTTCGGTAATTTGATGGGAACTCCGATCATCGTACAACCCCAGGTAGCGATTATGGCTTTTGGTGTCATTGAGAAAAAACCAGCCGTAATTACGGGACCGAATGGCGAAGATCAAATTGCAATTCGTCAGAAGATGTTTATCTCTCATTCCTATGATCACCGCGTGGTGGATGGTTCCTTAGGTGGAGGATTCATAAAAAGAGTATCGGATTACCTTGAAAATTTTCAAGTTGATTTAGACATCTAATAAAAAAGGCTATCAATTTTGATAGCCTTTTTTATTCGTTTAGAATTTTGCATTCGGGTCCTTGACATTAGGTCGAATGATTCGTAACCATGTCAGAAGCTTGATCATTGGGTAGGTAGGATCAAATTCAAACCACTTCGTTGCGAAGTTTACACGATTCGGTAATTTGTGGTGGTTATTTTGAAATAACTCCCCCATCATAACGACATCAAAAACCAATGAATTACGCGAATGATCGTGATTATCATAGTTTTGGTAGCCATATTTATGTCCAGACCAATTGACAATTGCGCCATGTACAGGTCCCATTAAGAAGTGTACAGGAAGCAAAAAGAAAAATGCCCAATGCATATCAAAATAGATAAATGCTACAATGTAAAGCGAAGCATATGCAACTCCCCATCCAATTCGAGAAATCCATGAATCACCAATCTTCTCAATGGTTTTAGAGACAGGGTAATCATGCTCAAAGCGCTCTTCAATTTTTTGCTTACGGTTCAATACCGCATTGTAAATATCTTTGGTCTTCCACATCATGGTAAACACATTACTCGAAAACATGGGTGAATGTGGATCTTTTGCTGTATCTGAAAAGGCATGGTGCATGCGATGTAAAATCGCATAAGCACGTGGGCTTAAAAAGGATGAACCTTGAGACAGGTAAGTCAAAAAATAAAAGAATTTCTCCCAAAACTTGCTCATTAAGAACATTTTATGTGCCGAATAACGGTGTAAAAAGAAAGTTTGGCTAAAAAGAGATACGTACCAATGAATGATAAACGCGGGAAGTACTAACTGCATAAAAAATATTTAAAGTTCTATATTACAAATTTACAACTGAAATTCTCCCGATTTCGTTAATTAAATAAATACTTTTCTGATTTTAGTCAGGTTAATCATCCTCCCGACCTAAATGAATGGCATGTGTACTGGCGATTCCTGCTGTTTCAGTTCGCAAAATGGCCTTTCCTAAACTGAATGGAATAAATGCGTTAGCTAGCATTTCTTGAGTCTCTTGCTCTGTAAAGTCACCTTCGGGTCCGATGAAAATATGATAATGCTTTACCTTTTTCATTTGTTTGGATAATGTGCCGACGGGCGGCTCACTAATGTGTGCAAAGAGAATTTGGGAATCTGTCGTTGATTTAATCGACTTGATTATTTCATTTAGGGCTTGCAGTGGTTTAATTTTTGGTAGATAAAGATTTTTGGACTGCTTGAGCGCTGCAATGGCAATTTTTTCCAACCTTAAGGTCTTCATCTCTTTGCGTTCTGAATTCTTCGATGTGAAAAAGATGATTTCATGAATCCCAAACTCGCAGCACTTTTCTACCATCCATTCCATGCGTTCCATTTGTTTGGTGGGCGCAACATAGAGATGTATTTGATAATTGGGCTCGGTCTGTCTTTCTATTAGTTGAACATTCGTGAAGCTCGTTTTTTTCGCATCAACCTTATCAATTGTTGCCTCAAAAAGTCCTCCAATGCCATCTAACAAGCGAATTTTATCGCCATTTCGAATACGCAAAACCCGACAGGCATGAAACGATTCCTCCTCATTGAGGGTTCCGATGCTAGTCGGGTTTGGTGCATAAAATACATATTTACTCATGTATTACTCGGGGTCTTCTGATCGGAATGAAAAACGAGAGGGATCTAAGGATAACGTTCCTCCGTTAAAATCAGCGATGAATTTTTCAATAACCTCATCCTCCAAGGAAGG
>JACCDV010396117.1_pt1 | contig 32902 bp, 21 predicted proteins | sample 7446131 | NCBI WGS metagenome assembly JACCDV01 (sample SAMN15323448, study PRJNA562643) | freshwater metagenome | isolation source: river surface water | place: USA:Blue River Watershed | collected 2017-08-17 | reverse complement strand
CCCCTTACTTTGGATATTTTATGTATATTAATTGATTTGATGCTTTAGAAATTGAAAGACGGGGCCAGTAAACTGTACGTTTCTAGTTATGCAAGGAAGGCCAAGATTGGAGGAGATGAGCTGGACGAAAAATTAGTGGCAGTCACTTCTTAGGAGAATTGGCAAGCATCAACCCAGCAGTTGCATGAGATCGCTCAGGCCGCTTACAACTAGTAGTGATAGGGTGATATAGTGAGAAATGGGCAAGGATCAATGAGTTCATCTGGTAAAAATTGAAAAAGAGTAAAAGTTGGAAAAAAATATTAAAAGTAAATCTACACTAATCATCTTTAGACTTTCAATCTCATCGAATTCCTACTCAAGAACGGCCCTCCAAGCATCATCTCCAACTTTAAATATGATCTGTACCAGCTGAGAACCTTCGAAAGCTATAGCAGCTATACCGATGGACTTGATAAAGGCGAGCCAAGTAGCTAGATACCTTATTTTAGTTCGAGAAAAAGCTAAAGCAGTTGTTAATTTGATTCAAAACTAAGAGCTTCTTGAATAGGAAAGAGTCAAAGCTAAGAATATAAGAGAAAAAATGTCCAATGTTATTGGAGGATCAGCTTACTCCAGCTCCATTGGAGGATCAGGCAGTAGCTACGGTGGTTATGGTGGGTACGGAGGTTCAAACAGCTATGGAGGCTCAGCCAGCTCAGGGTATGGAGGATACAATAACGAAAAAAAGAAGAGTTAAAACAATACCTACAATTATGGTAATAGTTTGGGTGCTTATGGCGACTATACATATTAAAAATCTACATTAGATAAATACAAAGATTCAAAGTATGATAAAAGCTCAGCCAACGCCTAAAAGAAATAGTAAAAGAAGCAGCCTTAGATTGTTGTTGAAACAAAGAAACCATTCTAAAAGATTGCAAGCAAGTTATCAAAGCCAGGGGAAAAGAAATAATAGTAGGTCAAAAAAGTTGCAAACATTACTCCCACAACCGTCCCCAATCAAACACCCATAGTAATAAGCACCAAACCAGATGCAAATATTATAGATATCTTTGACACACCATCAGTCCCAACCACCAATAATAGCCAACCCCAGCCTTTTACATTTAGCCAGCCATAAAAAGTCCAGCCCACAGTCCAACCTCAGCCACAGGTTCAACCTCAAGTGCAATTTCAGCCTGTCCCTAATCAAGCCCCTCTTCAAAATTTTCCTCCTCAGCAACAATTTAATCAGCAAGCTTTATACAATCAGCAATATGGTCAAACCCAACAGTTGCCAGTTCAAGCAGGATATAACCAATTTGGGCAACCTATCCAATTCCCACAGCCAAATCAATATGGACAATATCCTCCTCAATTGCCAACAAATCAATATGGACAGCAAGTCAATCAGTTTGGGGCAATGCAGCAATACGGCCAGCCATCACTAAATCAATTTGGCCAGCCAAACCAATTCGGCTATGGCCAGCCTGCTCCAAACCAAACTTACAATCCTTATGGCAATCAGCCCTACCAGCCAAACGCTCCAATGGTGAATGCCTATAAGCCTTCAGGAAGTCTTAACACAGGAATAACCCTTAATTCGACCACCAACACTAAGAAAGATGATGATTTTGGTAATTTCTCCACCTCAGCCACCACTGCCCAAAATGTAAGCTGGTTTCTATTTAGGTGAATTGGCTGTCTTCGACTGAGAAAGGATTGATTGATTTTTCAGATTTCGGTTCCTAGATAAAGAAAGATCCTCCAAAGCAAGGAAAATCATCATGTAAATTTGTGTTTACAGTAGAATTGAGTAACAATATCCAGATCGATGCCTGGAGCTGGTGATATGATTCTTCTGAATATCAATAAGCTATTACATATTTTACTACTTATTCATCAATAATTATATAATATAATAGTGATGTCGTTCGTTCCTTAGCCCTCCCTCTACTCACACTAACACCTCAGGCTATCCCAACCTGAAGAACAACTAAGGAAATAAGCGCTGAGCTAAGAAAGATATAAGAAAATTGCGGCAGCTTAGAAAGAACTGGCTCATCTCTATAAAATCATAACCAGCACAAAGGATATCTCCCAGCTATCCTCATCCATAAAGTAGTACTGCATAATACTGGTTGCCAACAATAGCGAAGAACTATTCATCAAGTACATCTCATACTAGTTAGTTACTTTGCTGAGAATAAATTCATGTAATTGCTAAACAAGAAGATGAAAGAGTTCAAGAATTCTTCATAGTTTTTGAAGTCCATTTTTTCTCTCTTCGAATTTCTCATGAAGGCTTTAAAGCGTGACGAGGAGCTCATATACTTTTTACTAAAGATCAATCAATAAGGATTTATCTCTTCGACTTATCGCTTCCAATAAGAGGAGGACATAGCATACTACGCTAATTTCCTCAAGCTGATGGTCAGGAAGATTAACTAGGAGGAAAAGTACTTGGCAGTTTTCTTAAATTACCGCGAGCCGCACTTCCCTTTGCTTCTTAAATTACTCAGGTTCTATGATTGTCCTGATGTTGTCATGCACACTTCTTCCAAACTGGCCATCATGGAAATCTCCAATAATCAAAATACCTTAGTTCAAAAATATGTCAATAATTTTCCATTTGTCCTCTTTTACCCTTTGTATGTCATGCAAATCTTCTAAAGCCTGAAGAGCGCAATCAATCAATAAAATAATGGAATCCATTTGTAGAATTTATAGAATCATCTAAAGTTTATGTAGGATTTTGTTTCTAATAAAAATAGATAAGCTGTAGATATTTACACGAATACTTTTTTAAAGATGATTGGAGTATATTTGTATGGCTAATTTTCATCTCTATCTGAGAAGACAATAAAAAGGGTGAAGAAAATCTACAAAATCTTAATCAAATACATTATTCCATAGCTTTCTGTTGTAAAGATAAAAACATGTCTGCTGGCCATGTTTAATACCAATATTAGCTCGAAGATGAAGAAATGTTTCACAGGCAAGGCAGTCTCTTTGTAAACTCAATATTGGCTCATTGACGAGTGTTTGGGCGAAATCATTTTACATTGTAAAAAGATTCATTACAATAACTAGCAGGCAAACAAATCTTTCTTCAAGACCATCAATAGCTTCATCCCTCGGTCAAAAGACAATTGGCTCTACTATGAATTGAAGAAGATTAGCGAATTAATTGGGTTTAATGTAAATCTCTGCGAAAATATAAATCACGATAGCTATCATGAGAATTCATTCTTGAATGGCCTCTGGACGATGATTGATGATTCTTTTACTCCAAATTAGATATACCTCGCCCTCAATGTACAAACCTATTTAATTTAGAAACTAAAGGACGAGTAGCTGCTTTACTATAACTTCAAAATACTAACATTACTAGTTCACTGCTACAATGACGAAATTAAGATTAATATGGATCTTGCTGTGCAGGAAATGGCTATTTGCAACTCCCTCTCCTTAATACAGGTCTTTTATTTGTTTGTTACTCAGTCCAAAGTGCCATTTTAATCCTCAGATTACATACGAAGCATCTTTTAAAATGTGGGAGAAAAACTTATTTATTTCATTATCACCAAAGGAATGAAAGAATTCATCATAAGAGCTAAATAAATTCAAACCTAAAATAATAGCTCTGAATTCAATTTAGATATCTATCGCTAAATCTAATGCGAAATTTTGTTGTTTGCTGCATTAAGGACACTGCTTGGTTTCCAGAATGAAGAAGGAAGCAAATTTGATTTGTAGAATTGGAAGAATGAATTAAATTTAGCCACAGAGATGACTTTTAAATGCCGTGCGACATGTTCGACTGGGAACGAGCTATCTGTAGTACTTGATGGTCAGCATATTAAGATAAAGAATCGAAGTGAGCATCTCATTCACAAATAATAGCTATTAGTTCATTCGATAAAGTTCTATGAGGAATCGGATACAATCACTCTTCTTGGAAACTAGAGCACAAATAACTACAGTACAACCATTTACCTTGAGGGCTCTATTCGCCCATATTTCTTGAAATAGGTAGTCAAAAGAAAAGAGCTCTCCACAAAAATAATGCTCATATTGAGATAGATGCAGTTCTAGTTTAAATCCCATTGATTTCATTTTATCTTATTTATGAAGGTATTATATTGCGATGATATTTGATAATTTTTTATTATTAAACAGCTATAACTCATGTTTAAGGTACGCCTTCTTTAAAATAGAAAAAGCATAGCGAAATTAATATACAGGTTCAAAATAATACTTACTCACCCTTTAGGAAAAATAGCCACTATTCTCCCTTTACAAGGACACCTGAGAGGTCTAATCTTTCTCCCATGAAAAATGTTCAGAAAAAGCAGGGGTATTCGGCTAAAAGTCCAAGGAAACAGTTTACTTGTGAAGTTTATTCCACCAACAAACAGATCCTAAATAAAGATGTTAACTTTGAATCGCAACTATAATGCTTGGGTAATACCATCTTTGAAGGGCATTCATCAATATCCCAAAAAAATACAGCTAAAGGAGGGGCTAAAACTTTTTGTCAAATTGATGCATCCCCCTTCTCTAACATTTCTAACTATCAAACTTCATAAAGAAATATGAAGTAGAGTAAGAAAGTGTTTTCAAATGTGATTTCAAAGATGAATTCAGATCAAAAAAAGACAGATAATGCCTCCAACCAAAATTCTGTATTTTAAGAAAGCCATCAGCTCGGGATGTAGAGTCGGTATGCCCAACCATAAAGTTTACCAATCGCATCTTTCAAGGCTTTAAAACAAATTAAGATGATTGAAAGTGTACAACCCTTGGCTCCCCCTCCACTTCTCTAAAAGTCTAGTTCACATAAGGGAAATGTCAATGGTCCAACCTTTTCTCAAAAAAAGAATACAATAAAATAATCAAAGATCTTCCCTTAATAAGCAAATATAAATGAATTTAAATGTGAGTAGAAAAGTAAAAAATAACGAATAGTGTAACTAATAAATCAGTCGTTTAGTATACAAGCTCCCATGGATAGGGTATTTTAGCAAATTGAAGTTAAAGACATCTAGCTTTTTAACGGTAAAGCAGGAAAAATATTCGAATCAATGTAAATCGACTAATCGATTGATTTTAAAGGACTGAACACTTTGTTGACCAAGCTTGATGAAAAAGACTCAAGTGCACCCCATAAAAACTAGTTATAGATTCACTCAGTAAAGGTTTCTATGGAGAGCGCTAAAAATAGCTTAACGATGGACCCTTTTTTATGAAATCATTTTTATTAAATAATTGTTTATAAGATCTACTCACTTGGGTCGATATATTAGTTTATTTATTTGGTTACTTAGAATCAATTTTTGCCGACTGTAAGATTTAAATAGCCCCACTCAACCGTTTTGCCATCGTATCCAGAAAATTTAACGAACTTGCCTTCAGCTTATTTATCTGTCCATTAAAACTTTTTAGGATCACCAATTTTTTTACCCACAACCTTAACAGTGCAGTTTTTATATCCTAGACTTTTCACTGTTTAGTATGGGACAAGCTGCTTACACATTGGGCATTGAACCTCATCAATTTGCTCAGCAATACTGAAAAAACCATATCCTTTGAAAGCCCATACGTTTTGATTTTTAGCAACGCAACTTTGATTTCGACATGTTCCCTGCATGTTTAGACCATCGTAAACAGTCCTGTAATGAAATTTTGGGTCGTATTTTCCCAGGCGAAGAACTTGCCTATTCTAGTTGTTTCCAACATTGGCGAATTAAAATTTAATCAATCCGTTCTCATTCACATATTACTATTCCTCGTCACTGTCAATGTAAATCTGTTGGTTCGAAGACATCACGCCTTTAATTTATCTTTTTATTTTAATAAGTACAAATCAATGATAGATTATCTTATATTTATTGGTGCTTTTAAGGCATAAACATTTAAGTCTATAAAGAAAGTTATTGAAGTGTATTGTAGAAAATATAATTAGGACCAATCATGAGTTTGATAACTTGGAGACCGTAAGGTTTAGAAAAGTCCAATGTACAGTTTAACCATCATATCCCTCAAACTTTATAAGTTAACCATTTTACTATTTGTCATCAAATTAGCATCTTTTGGGTTCTCCGTGTTTTTTACCAACTACTTTTACTGCTGCAGATGTGTAACCCAAACTGATAACTGTTTATGGAGGGACTAATTGTTTGCATAAAGGGCATTCTGCACTATCAAGCTACTATGCTATTCTAAACATTCCATATCCCTTTTGAACCCAGACCTTCTTTTCAAAGACTTTGCAACTTTGGTTTAAGCAGGTTCCTTCTAAATTCAATCCAGGGCAAACTGTTCTATGTCTCCATTTTTCTTCATAGGGGGTAAGCTTGAGGACCTTTTTATTTTTCACATCTTTACCCATGTCCGCGAAATTTATTCCTATTTGTCCATTTTCATTGGTGTACTATTCCTCTGCATCCTTTTAATTGGGATCAATGTGAACTTTCATAACAAATATTATTGAAATTAAGTACAAATGGTGAAAAATCAATTTGATTCTAGAATGGTTTTAATGTATTAAGTCTTAATTATCTTCTACAATATTTATTAACTAAATCAAACAAATTTATGCTTTCCTAAGAAAAGTAATTAAAATAGATTTTGGCAATAAAGACTATTTTTATCATATTTATTTGCAGACAATAGTCAAATATTGCCATTCAGCCAAATTAGCGTCATTATTTTTGAACAACTAGAATTTACCATTGCGCTATTCATAGGTTTAATTGAACTAGATTTATTTGTCACCCTCAATCATCAAACCTTATAATTAAACAATAGCTTTTGTAAAGCCCATGCTCAGAACAGACTTCCTTGGAATTTTGGACCCACATTTTCTGCATTTGCCTTGTGAGACTACCTTATTAATCTAAAAGGTTCCATATCCAAGATTATACCAAGCCTCAACTTTTCCAGGACAACCAGAATTTGAACACACTCCAGCTAAGTTGATACCACCATAAACCCACCGATGCTTTCCTTCTCAGTTGATGACACCAAATTAACTGACTTCTTATTTTATTTGTTTAATCGAGTGAAAAGTACGGTGGATTCATTTTAATATTCCTATTAATCCTATTTATTGGAAGGTTTTGAAGCTGCCTATTATTTATTTTTTTCCTCATTTGGGTCGTAAAGAAAATCTTTGTAGTAAAATAGGTACAATTGGGCATTAATGATTTCTTGAAATAAGTATAAAATATTTTAAAGAATTAAGTAATTACAATCAATAGTAATTATTATACCCATATTATCGAAAAGAATTGGTTGGACTTTATTGCTATATTTATGTAAAGTAGTTCATTTTGGGCTGAGAAATTTTCATATGTCCATTTGTGCTTCTTGTATTTTTAATTGATTGGGTAACTGGAGTAATATTCATATTCCTTGATTTTCTTACAGCTTCAAGGACCATTTTTTACTCCTCATTTATAACATTCATCTCTTATAGATACTCCAATCTTTATATATCCTTATCTGATATTTACTCAACATCCATTTGCTCCATCATAGCACTTTGCATTATTTCAGCTTCCTTCACCTTTGGTTCCTAACGATAGCGAATACTCTTGACTCTTAAGCGCTCCCCTTCAAGAACATACTGTTTGCTGATGGCAGAGAAGTCTTCCTCTTTCACCTTAAAATGCCTCTTTTGTAAATTTGGATGTTAGTTTTCCTTATCAGATTCATAATGCCTCATCCTTTAAATATTTGAAAATAACTGAATATTATAAAAATCAGAATTGTTAAGCTAATTGATTATTGCGCCATATTCCAGTCTCGATCTACCCGTTCTTTCTATCATTAATATATAGTTACTTATAAAGTGTTCCCTAACCACACGCACTGCCGCAAATGAACTTCCCAAGAAATTTCTAAGCACCTTGCAAATAGAGTGTTCCTTAGCCTTAGAAGCGGTTGCTCTTAAAGTACCCACAGTAGCTGACCCACTTGATCAGTGGAGAGTTATTGAAATTAGTCTTCGATTTGTTGATGACTGGAAAGTTTCTAATCTTTCCCTGACCTGAAAGCTCATCATCTTGCCATTCACCTCTGAAAATTTATATTTGGTTGAATCTAAGCACTCCATATCCGTGACGCATATTATTCTTAAATTATCCTTCGTAGCACAAGCCGTTTGAGTAATAAAGAGTTCCAGTGCCATGCTTGACACTTCCTTTACGCTATCCATCGTACTTTAACTCAGTTCGTCGGCTTCCAACTGAGAACTTGTTATCGCTATAGGAATCCTTGAGAAAATCACTTAAAAACTTATGGCTTTCTTTGTCGTTTTAATTCCTAGTTACCACGCAGTGCCCTTTTTAGCGACTGGTCTTTTTATTCTACTCACGGCTTCGGCTTTTTCTTGATCCTTTATCAGTCTTTGTGCTTTGCTTTCTTGAAATATTGGCACTTGATAAACATTTATTAAAGGTCCTCCTAAACTATTCTAGGAACATTTTGGTCTTTGATTAGCTATCCCCTTCTTAACTACAATACTGATTCTAGCTAGTAATTTATCTGAGCTATTTTCCAGTATTTTTTTCTTCCCTAACCCGTTGTTCTTCGTGGCAATAATCCTACTGCTTGAACTACTTTGTGAAATAGTCAATAGTCAAAGGCATTGATTAGTATTTTTAATCACTATTTTCTTCAAACTGGTAAGTATTTTGTCTTTTTGACACATTTGATGAATTCATCATCATTTGGTCGATTTTGAATGAACTTTTGTCATGACTAATATTCGACATTTACTCAGATTACTAGATTTTTAAGAATTAGCTATTTGAATGGTCTCGCTACATTTGATGAGAATCTTTGATCTTGACCGTCGAGCATTTATTATTTGACAAAAACTATGATTATTCTGATTATTCATTCTATTTCTACTATATCCTCATGAAATTTTAGTGGTGGCTACAGTTGTCCTCGTGAAATGATTTTACACTACTCATAACTGTCCTCTCAGTCTCTTCCTCGATCACTTATAATCCATAGACAGTCTCCGACTTTTGGACTTCCTTATGCTTTTATTAATTTGGCAAATTAGTCTTTTTCTCCTTCTATTCTTGCTATTCTTAGGTTTATTTCTTAGCATTCTGCATAATGATTAATTCTTGAAGGTCCTACACCTCCTGCCTCATGTTGCTGATTACTTTATACTGCCTCTATATCTCTGACCTCAGGTCAAAGATTTATCTTTAGTAGCTGCGCTTTTGCCGTTGGATTTGAGATTCGAAATGATCATTTATTTTTACTATTCCATCCTCTAAATCATTTTTATATTGAGCCAATTACTCGGCAATATAGTTGCGCAATAGGTCATTAAAAGAACAAATCAATTTTTTACAGAGAGTAACTTGCTCTTGACCCTGTTTTGCTTTCTTCTATTGGCTACGGTACTCTGCTATTTTGAGCTAAAGATGGTCGATGAGTTCCTATACTATCATAACGATGATTTTAATAATAACTTTTAAAGCATTAACAGTCTGTACAAAATTAATTACATCATCAAAACCAATATTTTCAGCAACTAACAGCATAAATATATTTATCTTAACATTAGTGATAAGTATTGTTTATAATTAATCAATCTCACTTCTTTTTACCTTTCTTTCCTTGCTTTTCCTGCTTTTGCTCCTTCTATGCCTCAGCTATCTTTTATTATTCCTGCGCCATAATGTTTTATTCTTCGTTTATATCCAATTTAGGAGGCTGGTACATTAAGCTTGGATCATATGCACCAAAGAGATCTTCAAACTATTCGAGGCTTAATTTAGAAAAATCGACGTTATCCTTTTTCATTGATTCATATCTGTCTTTAATAGCGTAGGCCAATGATTGAGCCTTATCCTTCACTAATTCTGCTTCCCTTTGCCTTGCACCGTCCTTGAGCCATTAGTGATACTCTTAATTGAATTTTTGTTGATCAACTCTCATCACAAGTGTTCTGTCTGAGGGATTCATTTGAATATTTGTTTGACTTTTCTTGATCATTTCTTCGGAAGTGTACAATCTTAGCTATTATAAGTTATATCTCCAAATGATGTGCTTGTTCGTCGATAACTAAATGTTGAAATAGATACTTCAGTGTAATATTGGTCAAAGATTTATTTGGCTTTCGGTAAGGTCCCAGTTAAAGGGTAAAGACGCTCGATTATTTCTGTTCTTTTCCATCCTTTACGCCTTTATAGCCAACCCAAAATAAAATTCCAAAGTTACTAATCTTGGTAGTATTCGAATTTGTTGAATGCCTCGAAAATGCGAATGGCTGTTTGATATTTATGGATTCTCACTTTTTGGGATACCAACTTATAGAACGCGGGTTTGAAGTATTTCTCCCAAAACTCATGCTTGAATTACAAATCGAAGCTTCCCTTAGAAGAGTTAAATGCTTCAATTATTTATACGGCTTCAACATCTGAAAAGTATAAGTGTTGACCTGTCATTTCTTCAATAAAAAATTGAATGTGCTCTTTGCTTCCATAATAGATGCAACCATATAATCCACCAAAAATGGAGCGCATTGAGTACTCTCCTCTATTCCTTCCAATGTAAGGTTCAATTTTAGGCCAGGTTGTGGAATTCAAAAAACCACTTTTAGCGAAATTGTAAAGGAGGAACGATACGAATTGCGAAGATAGTGGATTCTATTTGGTTTAAATAAATTACTCGTACATCGCAAAGAGAGATGGTCCTTCAACCCCAGGAATGTGTAAAGTGTCATCAATATTGGACTAGTAGCTGGGTAGAGGGCGGAGAAGAGGATTCTTTAGCAGTATTCGCTACTATTTAGTCTTTGGAACGTTCCAAGGCTTGGGTATCTGCTCCCACTCAGACATGCTGAATGCGTATCGTATGACAGCTGTTCTCTTGAGCACAGTGGCTAAGCAATTCAACATATTTATAAAATAATTATGGGAAATAATAAATATCACAAAGCTGGCTTGAGGGCCTTCAATAGTCTTTTAAATAAACGGCTATTATAGTGTCCAAAGTCAATGACTCCTACAAAAGGGGTGTCCCATTTATTTAAAATCGATCGACACCCTGTACTCCTATCCGTTATCCAAATCTACCTGTTTGAAGAATTGCACTCCTTGATTTGCTGGTAGTCGCTTTCCCTCCTAAAGATATCAATTATTTCAATAATGTAATTTTGGTCAACATAACGTTGATAAGGATGGCTTACTGGTCTTTTACATGAGAATGAAAAATTAGTGGAGAAGTGTTGTTGTTTTTGCTCTGTCGATAGGTAAGGCAAGAAGATAAGATTGCTATGATTTGAGTTAAAGACAGATTTATCCATTGACAGTTAAATGGATACTTGAGATTGAGCTTCATCGTTATTAAATATGCTTTCTTTAGTTTAGTATAGTATATTGTGAATAAGCTTATATTTGTACTGTGAAATTTATCCACGACTATTTTGATAGTTATAGATAAGAAAGTGCTTCAGCCTGCTTATGATAAAGCTCATGCTCTTATTGCGGCCCTTAGTTATCTATTTGATTTGGTTTCTCACTTCTTTAAAAAAAGAATAAACCTGCCTAAAATCGATTCTTTCAATACTCATCTTCCCTTGCGAAACACTATGCACCAGTTCTCTCATGCTCGTCACATATTTGAAGTAGTTCATGCATGATTACTTATGGACACATATTTCTATATTCTAATTTTTCCATTAGCTTTGCTATTTAAACTCCTATGATGGTACATATCGAATCGTTATCAGAAATTCTTTATCGTGTGGCAATTTGAAGTAATCTGTTATTATATTTTCATAAACCAGTGTCCCGATTTTATTTTATTGTAATGTTGCTAATCTCATTAAGCGGCGCTTGACCTGTTCATCCAACTTTTTTTTGGTTCGCATATTAACAAATGATTTGCTGTGCTTCTTCAAGAAATTCTAGAGATTATCAAGTCTTCTTTTCTTGCTCTTGCGAGCTTCCTCTTGGATGAACTTCTTAAAGTAAATAGATTTAATCAATTCAAGGAGGTTCGCAATAAGTTCCTTCATATTTATCTCCCCCACCCACTACCCACTGTCGAACCTGATTATGAATTATCTCCCAAGCCGGAACATGAAGATTTTGAACTCCATAATTTGATGTTGAGGCAAATGATAGAGTGTGACAAAAGTAAATTGCCCCTATAGTTTCTATAATCCTTTATAATAAACAATTAAACGATTTTAACGTTATTTTACTAATTTGCTATAAAGAAATCCTTTTTAAACTCTATAATTGCTGATAAATTATTTGACGTGGGAACTTGCAAGCTTCATATCCAACCTTTATTATTATTGCTTATATGAAGGGAATTATCGGATTGGAACGGCTAGTTTATAGCATCGAAGAGTATTTTGGGCATGGATGTAGATTTGCAGTTATTTCTATTTTTGCCTCATTCTTATTTGCTTGTTATTTAAAAAAAAGATAAAATATTAATGTTCTTTTTGATTTTTCTTAGATATCTATCGATGGAAAAAATTATTTATTGATCTCTTCTTGTGTTATTTGGGAATGGTCTCAGATATATGAGGTATCAATAACATTTACTTTTGTATTTGTGAGGGCTGAAGAAAAATGTATGTATGCGGATAGACATAGACAGGTAGGAAGCGATCAAGTTCGTCCAAAGAATAGCTGTATTGCCCATTTTCAAGGATATAATGAGGAGAACTAAAGAAGCCATAGTCAAATTGATCATGAAACTGAAAGAAGTTCGTTAATCCCCCCACATAATGGTACGATTTATTAATATGATTCATCTTATGCACTTCTATCGAATTCCATTTCTAGATACAGGCTGGAGATATTTGACTAATTTTGGCAGAGCTTTCCTTTTATTATATTTATTTGTTAGTCGTAATTTCATTTTTCCATTATGAAGAAATGAGCTCGACAAAATTGTGAATAGCTTTCAGAAAAATTCTTTGCAAATTCTTAATGGGCTTGATTTAGGGCGCTGGAAAGGTATAGAAAAGTTGATCGCCTGCATTATGCGTGGTAAAGTCATAAATGAAAGTAAATTTGAATTCCATCTGTGGAGAGAAGACCACTTTGACAAGATAGAAAGTAAAATTTAGTTTCAAGATGAAATGAAAGGACTTGTTGATTTTTAGGAGCTAAAATATCTTTTAATGATTCTTGAGCTCAAGAATGCTGCTTTCCTCAGTATCGACAAAGACTAGTCCTTTATATGTTTTTTAGAGACTGACAAAGTGTTATAAAAAGTTAATTAGATCTTGATAAAACTATATTATAATTTCTTCACAATAGTCCTTTACAAAGTATGAAACAACTTTTTATCTCAGTTTTTATCTCGCAAGCTGCAGCTTTTTTAAATGACCTTTTCGCGATCGATAATCGTACAACTTCCTTTATTGAGTATTTCGAAAAAGGATACGCTTGAATATTATTTGATTATAGGCTTAAAAATAAATTTCCAGTTAATAAATATTTTCCTTGTTTTTGAGGAGTTTTAACGAAATAATTTTGAAATAAGAGGTGTGTTTGATGCTAAATTTGGAAGAAAAAAAATATATAGTAATGTTTTTGAGTGTTTATAGAAGAGAGGATTTGACATTAGAATGAAAAAAAGATTGGTTTGTATGGTTTACCAACAAGTTAGATTGTAGGGAACTTCTATGTTTGAATGGAGAAGAGAAAATTTACTTTTCAGATTACATTTATTCTCCTGAGAGGGAGATGTTGACATAACTTTGCTGCATTTTTTGTTACTATATCAACTCATCAATTTTGATTTATTATTTCAAGCTTACTTATGATTCAACAATTACCTTAACAGACCTTATAGGTGTTTCGATCTTTACATTTTCCGGCTCGGCTTTGCGATATTATTTGCGCTTTATAAAGAGCATATTATTGCTTATCCTTTAAAAAACGCAAGGCTGGATTGATTATTTAGGGTGAGGTTCTCTTAGTATGAGCTAGCACTCCTTTTCTAGTTTGGATTCGAGGTGATCATAATATATTTTTGATATTTGAGTTGCAGAATTTCCTCTTTTCATTCTTTTATCAACTGACATCTTCTTAGTTCTTACATACAGATATGGCTCAATTTAACTTTTTACTTGATGGTGATTGCTGTTGGATACATTTTGTTTAAAGTTGAGTGACATAGATCTGATGTGTGCATTCTTACTATTGGATTAGCTTCGACTTCTTATCAGAAATCTACGATATCGTTATTCGATCTTCTCCTCTTCTTATTTCTTCTTACTTTCTTTTTTCGTCTTCAAGTAAGTACAAGGAAATATAATATCGTTGGCTTTACTCTTCTTTTTTAATTTGCTTGCTTTCATTATATTTTATCATTCAAACCATTATTAATCAAATTTGTATTTATAATCACATCATTGGTTAGCTATAGCCCTTGAAAGAGAATTAACGAAGGTATTTAAGGATGGAATAACTTAGACATATTTTTCTGCTGAATTTATGCGACCCTTGTTATTGATAACCACTTAGGCAATACTATCAATCTTTGCTTCGATGTCTCCACTGCGGATGTAGCTCAAGATCCAAAGTTCGGCTTCTTCGATAGGTTTACCAGTAAAAGATGCTATTTCTTTTAAGGGAATAGTTTAGTAGACCTTGCAAGCAAGCTTAAAATACAAGAACTGTAATCCTTCAATGATTTTATCTTCGAGGAAAGCCAGGAAAATATCATTTTGAATATTTTTTCTGCATTAATCGATTTTGGCAGTTGCAGCCTAGAAATCATATTCAATATGAAGTAAATTGACATATTCAGTGAAGCAGTCACTATAGTTGACAATCTTTCTATTAATTACCTCTACGAGTTTGAACAGATCGAAATTTCGATTATTGTGAAGAGTTTTATTCAAACTAATAGCCACGATTAAATATCTGAGGAGCTCAGGGAAGGTCAGTTGCACAACTGAGAAGTATGATTTGTCAGCTGTACAGAACTATACGAACTTTTCAAGGTCTTCCTCTCCAGCTTTGCTTGCATTCCAAAAGCTAAAGCAGCTTAACAGTAAGAATTATTCCTTTTGGGCATAATATTTCTTCATTACCTTGGAAACCTACATCATTTAAGAGTTACTTCCTTCTTTTATTTAGCATAGTAAGACAACTCATCATTTTCAATATCTTCAATTTTCTTCTTCAAAGCTTAGAGAGTCTTAATGCTGTCCTTAGAAAGGATAATTTCATTATAAAGTCTGGCCCATGTTGACTTGAGCCAAATTTCCTCCTTAAGCTCTTGCTTCTAAAGTTGGATTAGTATTTATAAACTTTTTTCGTATCTTCCTTATTAGAACAAAATCTGGGCTAATTTGAATATCTTTTAATGCTCTGCGTCGATCTTTTCGAAATTTGGGTCTTCGCTTTTCGACTCCGCTTCAAGATCTTTTAACGTCTAGAAGACCCTTTATAGTCCCAACTCAACTTTTGCCTTTTAACTCTTTACTTTGGCTTATTCGAGCTCTATGATTAAAGCAATACTTACTTTTGGCGAGTGTGGGGAAGACTAGATTATTGACTTATTTGGATGCAGATAAGATGTCGTCAAACCTTCGCGTCTTGGCAAGTAGATTAAGTCTTTTCAGTGCAGTGCCCTCTTGTTGGCTCAAGGGAGGGAAGCTTAAGGCATAAAGTAATATGTGAGGGTTAATCTTTTTGTTCTCGAGGAAACTCATATCAAAGACTGTTGAAATATTTATTGATTTATAAAATTTGGAGTTCAGAGTTCATGCTTGAAGATGATAAAGCTGGTGATATGAAATAGTTGGTAATTATAAAATCAGTGGTAGACACTTTGACTTCTGCCAAGAGAACGGGCCCGAATCCAATTATTTCCTCTTAAATCCATTTTCTTGCCCTTCCATTAGAGTACCATATTGTAATTGCAGGGAGCTGGCCTTGTCTCGATAATTTTCTTCTTGCTTGGTCGAGTGTATTCGAACTTAGAATCAGATCCAAATCCATGAAAAACGGACTTATCGTTTTTCTTTCTTTTCACCAATTCAGCAGTCATAATTCTATCGAAAGTGTTGTATCCAAGTGGGATAGGCGTATGAGTTCCAGGAGCAGGTTAAACCGATCTTCTTTTCTTCATTTTTTCCCCTTACTTTTTGTGCTTATCAATCCAAAATTTATGAGTAGTTTTGTTGATTTTCAAGTGAGGAACTTCCTCATGAGGATTGTAAGATCCCATTCCTGCATGAATATTGGCAAGATTTTCAGTGTCCTCATAAAAGAAGTGCTTACTTCCTTAGTATCTTTTCTTTGATTTAAGATCATCCAAGTGTTTCTTTATTTACTCCTCAGTTTTGTTCAGATTGTAGCTTCCTGGAGCTGGAGTGGATCTGTTTTTTTGCTCAGTACTTATCAAGTCTAGATATGAGTATTTAGTGAGGCTTTTGTCAACTTTATGTTGCTGACTTTTTTTCAAATTTATATCCTGGTCCCAAGGGTCCTTGAAAGTGTGGTCACCAGGCGAGGGCAAAGCTTTTACAACTTTAATATGATAATCCATGTAAAAGCCTCTCTTAGTGACATAGTTTCTATTGGTTCCACCTTTTGGTGTCTATTGGTACTTTCTTTCAGTCATTTGCTTAATGGGGTCTTCATAAACTTTAGGAGGTTGATATTAGGTATCGTTCCAAGGGATGTTCCTGTGAGTATCATAAGAGAAGATGAGCTGTGGAGTGAGAGCACGGTCTTAAGGATTATTCATTAATAATTTTATTATGAATTATCAAATAAAATAATAAATCTATACTACCCAACTCAATTAAAACGTTTTAATTTATACTTTTTAGCCTATTTGATCAATTAATTAGTCTTTTTTAAACAAATTTCTGTTTAGATGATTTATCAATCAGTGATGAATTAAATCTGAAAGGATTTCTATCCTTACATACTAAATCCATATATTGTTAATTATTTGATAGTTTTATTATGAAGACCATAATCATCTTCTTACTTGTCGCAATAACGCTTGCCAACTCATCTATTTGCCAAATTTGCATCCGGGTGAGTGAAGCAGTTCAAAATTCATTGATTGCAGTGACTCCGACCTTTGTGGCCGAAGACGCAGTACGATCAGTTTGCGAAAGACAATGTAATTTTTGTCAATAATATAGATGAATCAACATAATTATGCAAAAAAGTTGCGAAATAGTTGACTCCTCTTGCAATAAAGATGGGTTTTAGAGGAATTTTGAAGACTGGAAAATTATGCTAATCATTTTGCCCAAAAGGTTTTTATACAAGACTGGATTTAGATCGATAAATCGACAATATAGTGAAAGACAACTCTGTTGAAATATTTTAATACATCAATGAGCTTCCTTATCAAACCCAAAAAATCAAGATCAACAAAGGCAACACCAAGTTACTGCATCTAACAGACATTCATTTGGATCTCAACTATACAGTTAATAGCTCTGTTGTCTGTGATTACCCCATTTGCTGCCATTAAGAACATGGATTCCCTTCCTCGTAGTCAAGCCAAGCATCAGAATATGGAAATTCAAAATGTGATACTCCAATGAAGCTATTCTAGAGTGGATTGGATTTCATTAAAAAATAGATGAGTGACGTTGATGCAGTATTAGCCACAGGCGACTATTCTGCTCATAATGAATGGTAGAAAACTCCATAAACAGTTCTTAAAGTAAGACAGCTCGTGTAAGGCAAAGTCAAATAAACTTTAGATGTATAGCTTATCTCTGCACCAGGAAATAATGAGTACTTACCTGATCATCAAGTTGACCCAACTGAATATCCCGAAGAAGCGTTAAAAGTTATTGATTTGACCAATTAGTAAGGTAAGGTATTGACCTTCATTAGTATCAACACCCTATATTGCGACATGATAAATCTTTATCTAATCCAAGATCAAACAATGCCCATCCGCCAACTTAAAACCCTCCATAACATCATAAAATCAAGGTAAAATGTGATTTTACTCGGCCATATTTCTCCAACTTCTCCTTCATGTTCTGATGTCTACTCTATTCTTTTCAGAGCAGTCTTGGCCAACCACCCATAGAAGATTAAAGCACAATTCTATGGACACAATCATATCGATGAATTCGTTGTTAATACAGATCCAAGAGATAATGCTACTGTAACATCCTTTGGTCTTTTGTCTGGAAGTTTTTCGCCTCTAGGAACGAATCAACCAAGAATGAGAGTCTACGAGCTTACCAATGATTTTGACCTCATCAACTACAAGGATTATAAATTTAGTATGGATAAATATGTATGGTCGCAAAACTACAACTTCAAATAGTATTATGGCTTACCTCTCGATCAAGCCATTAATGGTGATTTGATGGGTAATTTCCAAAAGGATTTGGGAGAAGACTCTAAATTAAGGGACAAGTACAATAACAAAGCAAGTGGATCATCAGCGTCAAGTAAATTTTATTGCAAAACTTACGATACTTTCGAAAAACGGCTTTAATGCTCTGGAAATGATTTGGGTTTTAAAGGAAAAGTTCAGACCATAATGAAATTGCTGCAAGGATAATGGGGATCATATGGAAATGGAGTCGAGCTTCAAAAATGATTTGAATGAACACCGATTCATTAATCTTATTATTTCGATAGAGTGTTTATAGCACTATCATGTCTTGCTCTTAAATATATTTATTGATTTTTTATCTAAGACATCAGAATCTTCTTAGCACTTTTAACCCAATTCATATACGTCTCTTAGGCAAATTCCAGCCTATTTTATTAAACTAATATAAACCTTTATTCCTTTATCATAAAACTAATAATAACTATATTTCTAATACATAATAAACAAATAAAGCTAAATCAAATTTAAGGGGAAACAAAAAGAAAGGTTCGAATTTCTTCACATTTACTAAAATGTAATTTCCATAATTTGGGATTCATCTTTTTGCTTGTCATAATTGAAAATCGACTTATTTATCTTAAATAAAGAAATACCAATTTCTTTATCGATCCACATATTTCCTGGAGACTTATGCACTCTATTTTCTTAACTTTCTTCTTCAGCTTTGCGAAGATGTTCTCAAATTCCTCTCTTTCGGTAAGTGACTTCATATAGTGCCGGTTAAGCTGAGATTTACAGTTGAGTTTTATCAACTTCATTAGCTTGTAGAATGCTTATATTTTGGGTTCTTCTTGAAGTATTTTGAGGAGAAAAGGACGGCTTTTTTCGGGTGTCCACAGGAAAGAAAAAACCTGATTTATTACGTTGGATTAAGTGTTCTTTTTGATAAATCGGTCGTTGCCACGCTTGCAAATAATCTCATCTTACTATTTTAAGAATTAAATGTCATTATTTTCTCTTACACAGCCTTTTCTGTTTTAAAGTCCCTTTCCAACTAATTATTGATCTAAGCCGTTTTAAGTCGGAGGATTCAATGCGGTCTCACTCTGGTTGCGTGTACTTCCAGAAGGCTCCTCGGGTTTCTGCTCCTAGCAATTAGGAAGGAAGGAACAAATGGGAAGACCTGCATTATTAGGTGGTATTTGTTCTGCTAAAAAGTAGTTAAGATTGATAAAGAAAAAAGGCTGTTGTAAAGGTTGTTGGTGGGAGTATAGTTGGTTAGGATGGTAGTAGATGAGCGTTTGATAGTTAGGAAGCAAGCTGTGTATGTTGTGCTGCATCTGGACTTTAATTTCGATTTATTTATATGATTTCAAGTCCTATTGCAACACAAAAAAGTAAATGAATAAACATGAGTTATTTCTGCTTATTTACGCTATCCTTCAATTAATTTTGTTATTCTTGGCACCATAATGCTGCAATACAAAGCTTTCATCACTATTACTCTTTTATTACCATAAATATATTCTCAACGCTTCTTCAGCCAAATCATCAAAATACATTACCAAATATAAAAATAATCATTACCTCGACATTCCACTTCATCCTATCAACTCAGTTTGAATCGCTACAGAAGAAAAGTCCCCAAATTAAAAATAATATAGTTTATATCATTTCCTCAAATCATTTTTAAACATTAATTCTAGTATAAGTGAGGAAGCAATATTTTCAAATTAGCAATCAAGGCAGAAGTAACTTATTTGGCCCATTCGTGCAGTCCGGGGCAACTTATTTAATCTTTAATCAAATTTATTTATTTTTCGATATTATCTCAGTGGGCCACAAAAGCCCTGCTATGACTCTGCGTCATATTTATACTATTTCGCCTGTTACACATTAATTTCGTCTATTTGTATAACTGCTTATAACCAGCTATGGTAGTCTTGCTGAACAGTTGCTCGAATTAGAGAATATCATTATTGGAGCAACATCTTTTAGGTTTATTCCCAACCCATACCAACTAGAGGCGCAACCGTATCTTACGAAACGTCCATACTTAAAAATTATTAAAAAGAAAAGAAAAGAATATTTAAATTATTCACATTATAAAGAGAATAAATTATGATTTTTGGTGCTTCACAATACATTCATATTGGCAATTATTTAGTATTGAAACTGTTCATTCTGTTAACCAAAGGATCTCTAATGGCTCGAGTTAAAAAGGCAGGGCTCTTTTTCTTTGGGCGATTAACGTTTAGAAATTGATTTGATTGGTCAGAGTACATATCGAATTAATTACCACTAACATAGACATGATTGATTTTATAAACTAGCTTGGTGCTGGCAACTTCTTCCCTGTTCTATTTGGTTGAAACTTTCTTACTTTCCTTTTAGAAATTGTGGTAAACCTTATCGTTTAAAGTAGTTTTCAATCTCAAATTTTTTATACTTGATCTAACCTCTCTTGAATACAGTTAAGAGTTGTGTTTTCTCCTCATCTTTGTACGGTTCATCATCAAATAATAATCTTTTGTGTACTCGTCAACTTGCTTTGAAATAAGTCGATTGCGCTCTAGTTGATTCTGTAGGAAGTCTATTTGATTTCTCTTACAAACAGTAATGGAAGATTTGAGCTGAGTGTAGTCAAGGTCCAGTCCATATAAAATGCTAAGACTCATAGATTATGACGCAAGAAAGTTTGTATTAAGAATGAGTGATTTAGTCTTTCTGACCTTTGGAGCTTGGAAATCAATATTCTGAGGATTTCTTTGATGAAATAAGTCATATTTGATTTTGAAGATTCTCAATTGATCGCAGATAATGCTGTAGATTTTGTTAATAAGGGATATAAATTCTTGATTTTTTTCAAAGATGCCAAAGACAATTTCTACTTGCTGTAGGAAGGAACGAATATCTTTATAGAAATATCCATTAGCGTACTTATTGCGGTTTTAGTTTAGCCATTCCTTGATCTTTATCTTCATCTTCTAGTTGTTGCTAACTATTTTGATGGGTACGTTATGAAGCTTTGGTGATTTTTATTCTTCTGCCTCTTCACAATTTACAGTAATACTTTGTTTTACTCTGTTATCTTATAGATCATCATCGATGAATCCGTTTGATAATCCTCATTGGATACGATCAAGTCCAATCCGGCAATAGTCTTCTTAAGCAGCTTTAATAAAGTTATTGTATCGTTAAAGTATTAGCTTTATTATGATTATTTCATGCCTTAAGAGTTTATTCTCAATTTTCTTATTATAATTAATAATCGGAAGACTAACAATCCCAACCGCCACATAAACATACATAAATTAACCTACCGTCCCATCCAATCGAATAACAATATCATATATAATCAGTAATACTCTAATAATGACTTTTGTTATTTTTTGCCTATATCCTTTAGTCTTCCGATAATAACAGTATTTGTAGGAATTAATTGTTCATGATGGATTGTAAGGATTTTAAATGAGTTTGGCATCGCTAGTCTCCTTTTATTGAGTAATATTCAACGGCCTATATAATACTTGTGGTACCTTTTTGAGCAGCTCAACAATTTCCTTTACATTCTTTGAATCAGGCCTGTTATCAATCAAAGATTGCAGAATCATTATCTGCGATTCGGCATCTTTTATATTTTGATCATTTATATGAAAGTCCTCGTTCTCTTTTTGCTTAATTGGCATTTTTATTTCATCCTCGCTCTATGAAGAATCTTATTCCACTTTTTAGAGGGCAATCGTTTTGATTTTTTCGATAATGATGTTAGCGATCGTTTAAAATTCATCTGACATAAACTCAATGGCATATTTTTGATTATTTCTTTTGATTTCAAGTAGAACTCTTAAGTAGTTGGACTTATGCTTCTGTAGGGATGCTATTTCTGAGAGCTTAATCAAGTTACAAGATTGATAGATATTGGCAAAATGTGACGACTAGAGCAAGATGATTTGTTCGTTGTTAATAATACCAAGGATGCCATCAACTGGGATATTCTTGCGAATTAGCTTTACAGGAAATATTTGACATCTTTGAAAGGAAAACAGCCTCTATACTTAGAAATACTCACGCATCGCCTAACCAACTATCTACTTGGTCTTCTCAATTGCGTGAATCATAAAGATCGGCACCAGCTTAACAATCTAGAGGATACTTATCTTAGGTGCCCAATCAACGCACACATCCTTGAGATAATTATAGAAAGGGTTGATTCCGAGTTAGAATGCGTTTTAATTTAAAATATAAAGGCTTGGCGGCTAGGTTGGGTAAGAGGGATGAAGCACAATCTTTATCTATATGTGATCTAAGAATGCAAGTTTCTTTATCTATTTCAGCCTGCCCTTAATGATCTCCACAATTATCACAAATTGAACTTGATTACGATTTATGAATCGTAGTTAAAGCCCCATCTTGGACTTCGCTTATTTTAGCTGCTCGATCTCTACATATGCTACTTATTACCTTTGACGATACGATTAACCTGGAATGACTGGGGAAAAATATTTGATAGCCTCTATTCTATATTCATTTATATAATAATTCTTGCTTCAATGTAAAATAGTTCGTATCCACTCGAAAAACTATTCTCTAACATCAAGCCCTTGCTCACCAATCACGCTCCCTTCAAGGAAAACTGGGAAGACACCTCATATTACTTTGATGTCATTCAAGATATTCCTATTATGGTGGTGGGCGCTGGGGGGTTGGGCAGTGAAATCGTCAAGAACTTAGCCTTAAGCGGGGTATGGAATATTCACCTTGTTGATATGGATACAGTTGATTTCACCAATCTTAATAGGCAGTTTATGTTTAGATAAAAAGATGTAGGCTTTTCAAAGGCTGATGCAGTTGCCTCTTTTATCAAAAAAAGATGCCCTGGAGTATAAATAACAACTCATAAAAAAAGGGTTCAAAACATCCCCTTTGGCGATTATTTGAAGTTCCCCATCATCATTGGAGGCTTGGATAATGTTTAGGCTCGCAAGTACCTCAATAATATAGTTTTTCAAATCAATGAGTCAAGCTAATAAACAATATGCTATTACATTGACGGGGCAACTGAGGGCTTTTTAGGACAGGCTTTACTTGTTGAGCCATACAAAACATCATGCTACGAGTGTTCTCTCTTCGGAGGACTCGCCGAAAAGCCAAAGGCGAACTATTGCACGATTGCTAATACGCCTCGAACTCCAGAACACTGCATTCAATATGTCCTCTAGGTGCAATGGTAAGAAGAGAGAGGAAAGGAAGTCCGAGATAATGATAATTTGGAGCACATGCAATGGATTTACTAGAGGGCCAAGGCAAGAGCTTAGAAATTCAATATTTAAGGAGTGACTGAGATGCTTACCCTTGGTGTGACTAAGAACATCATTCCTGCGATTGCCAGCACTAATGCACTCATTGCTGCCATTTGCACCAACTAAGCCCTCAAAATTATTTCTGGCTGCAACCCCACAGTACTTCCTGCTTTATCTAGATAAATAATTACATCTTTTATAAAGGGGCAACTTCAGTGAGTAGTGATACTTATGCTGCTGAGAAGTTACCAACCTGTAGGGCTTGCTTAACTAGAGCAAATAGGCTCTAGAAGATAACTTTATCAGTTGCTGAGTCAACTAAGATAGATGATATCTTGAACGAGGTCAAAAAGAAATATGAATATATTAACAAGCCCTTCATAACATATAACGGTCGCATCTTCATGAATCCAGGATAATCTTAAAAATATTCCGAAACAAGCAAGCAAACCTTGGGTTAGCTAATTCAATAGGGACGCCTTAACAAATAGGAAACGATAATCCTATTCCTCTCCGACAAGTGCCTCAGGGACTAGCTGAGAGTTGACGTAAAAATCTTGTAGAAATGATGGATGGTTGTTGGACGCTATTAAATATTGATTACATTATTAAATTAGATTAATAATAATAAAATACAACTGCATGAGTAGAAAATCTATCGATATTGAGTCCATTCTTAAGACAGCTGAGAATTAGCTGAAATTAGGGTTTAAAAAATTCGATTTAGATAAATCAGGGTCTCTATCAAAAAATTAATTTGCCCAGCTCATGAAAAGAATTACAAGTGCTTTTAATTGCTAGGATCCCACGATCACTGATATCGAGGAGTTGATGTCGTCAGTGGATATTGACGGGGACGGGAGAATTACAGAGGAGGAGTTCGATGAGCTTGTTGGAGATATCATCAATATCATAAGAGAAGAGATACAGTTTAATAAACTTGCCAAAAGATCATGATCTATTTATTCGCTCATCTTTTTAACTTTCACCATCTAATCACACTCTCGAATACGATGTAGGGTGAGACTCTATGGATTCCAGAATGATAATTACTGAAAATATTGGACTAATAAACATATCAATCATCTTTTACTCAAGATATTCAAATAGGTCGACCCTTTCTTTGTCTACTCACGCACAATTGAGATCTTGTTGCTATTTACCAAACTCAGATGTTTGCGCTCACTTGTGTAGTTGTTACGGATGAGCTAGGGCTATGGCGTATCGCTGGTCCTTTTGGTGAATGCTACTCTGCTGCTCGGGTGTGCTGACATCGAAATCATCCCATCAGGAATCGATAATGTGAAGTCGCTCTCTCTTCTATGCTTCAATGAGGTGTAGTCTTTATCTGCACTTTCATACCGACTGTCAGCTCTTTGCTTTGATTCACTTTCACGAACAAACTAATCGTGGGCCTTCTTCTCGACCTTAGCCTGGTTTTTGATTTTGGCGAAGTTAAATTATTTTTTGTCCTTTGCCTTTTCTTCAATCCTTTCATTCTTTATCGATTATCTTTAAAGAACGAGTGAATTTTTGAAACTGACAGCCTCTGATCCAAAAGCACTGCATTTAACTCCACTTGATGCAATCGATCTATGTGATTCCTCATCTTTGCCCTTGCTGTCTCCATATAGATTTTAGATGAGAGGAGAGATGAGGCTGGCTTGGCTTCTTTTATGCTCATCCAGTAACTCATTATTATTGAATATATGAACTGCACTCTCTGATATTTGGAAATGAGAATTTTGTGGAGCTTTAGGCCTTTCGCTTGTAAAGATTTAATTGAAAAATAATGTGCTTTTATCGTCTAATTTAATAGAAAAGTACTAATGTCGGGGACTTAATTGATTTGGAGGGCTATTGGCTAGCATCGCTTACTTATCTGGTATTGCGGTTAATTACTGAATTTATGAGGGAGGGTTTTCTCTTGAAGGTTAGTCTTTATTCTACTGTTCTTTATATAGTTGTAGCATTTTTATATTTTGAGCTTTACCTATTAGCAGGTGACAATAATTGGCTGCTTTAGCTTTCCAGGAGATTCTTCTTTGAGTTTCTTTATCTGTTGGTTTGAAGCACTCAGATTAGCCTTTTCTTTGGAGAAAGGACTTGTTTAATGGGACATCTTAACCGAATCATATGAAATCGGCTTTATTGGAGTTATAAACTCCTCTTCTTTCTTTTGTTGCAATAATACCATCTGTTAGTATTTCTTCATTTATTAGATTTATTTCTGGCGACTGATTTACTTCGATTTTATTAAGTTAATCTTCAATTTGCCCATAAAATTTTGCAAATAAATAAGGCGATGATAATTATTGATTGACCGATCGATGTGATTAATAGAGTCAAGTAAGATATCCATCCTTATTTCTTACTTTTCTCTTTGCTTTGAAAACTTACTAATTATCTTAAAGCTTTAGCTAATATATTTATTATTGAGTATTTTTACTATTTTGATGGAGGCAACTTTATTTCTTCCCCATTTTATCATCGACTTCAAGGCTGATTTTTTTAATGAGCTTTCAAAGTATTTCGAGAATAGAATCTATTGAAGTTGCTGCAATTTGGATAGGCCGTTTGTTATATTTTGATTAGGAGGTGGTTTGACCTTGGGAACATTGAGGGTTTGATTATTCTTCTTGAGGTTTTCAAGCACAACGAAAAAATTGTAGTAGTATTTTCTACATTTCATGCTGAGTTTGTGAACCATTCTATGGAGCAGTCTTTACTTGGGGTCGATCTTGGCATTGCTACTAAGAGTGAGTAAATCCAATTTGCTTAAGCTTTTCGAGGTCACCTTGCGTTCAGGAGTAATGCATTCATCCTTTCTCTCGCTCATTAAATTCTTCAATTGCTTCATATTTTTATCCTGCTGCTGAGTTTCCTTGGGAGAGAGACAGAAGAGCATTGAGCTGGATTTGTGGTCTGAGAATTCGAGAAGGTTGGTGAGGAGATCCATTGAATAATATTTTATTACTAAGATTTTAATTATAATTCATTACTGAGGTTTATTTTCGCAATATCAAGCTAAAGGATTCTCAATGTTGGATTCTATTTCAGATAAGTAGTTTTATTTGCCGCCCTCCTCATCTTACTCGTCGATGGAGAAGTTCTACAGATCTTCAGCTTCAGTTTTAAGGATGGATGTCTTTCGGCCTTATTAATGAGGCTCTTCAATCCTTTGCTCTCGAGATCTTAGGTGCTCATTGCTCTAAATAGATGGAACGTTTCTTGGCCTCTAAACGACTGGTATTACTCTGTCTGATTCGGCCGCCTCATTTTGGTTTTTCTCACCTTCTTAATTGGGTTGCTGATTTCTGCACTTTTTGTAGTAATAGAGGAACCCAGCAGCTTAATAGGACATAATATACCAATAAGCAAGAGGAAAATAATTACAATAACTATTATAACTCCAGCTGGAGATCCCCCTAAACTACTTTATTACAACGAAAACTCTGCTTTTGGCACAAAGCAATTCAGGGAGTCCCTGCCCCAAGTGAACTAGGGCTAACAAATGCATCTTAAAGGACTACCATATGGTTTAAGCGGATAAGCATTGGGAATATTTTGGCAGTCTACTTCACACTTAAGGTTGAAATTATTAAAATTTTGACCTCTTGGACATTGGCAAGAGTTCAATTAATGACAGGCATGCTTTTAGCAAGCAAAAACTTATTTATTAAAAAGAAACCCTTTTGCACAGCTGCACTCGATTTGAGTCTCATTAGAGATAGCTCCTTTGACTTGTGAGCAGTTGAACAAGGGCTTGAATGTGGCAACAACATCATTAAAAGCTTTCTAGCCAACTATATACAGCTACTATTTGAAAGGATTGTAAGCAATACTTTTGACATATTGAAAAGAAGAGATGTTCATGGTATTGGAAATAATCCTTGAAAAATTGTTCCTATAAATGAAGATGGAAGTTGAAAGTGAAAAGTATTCAATATAATAGTTACGATATTGGGTAATAAAGCCAGGGCGGAGGTAATTCATGTTTTTATCTGTGGTTAAGATCAAATCTAAGCTGGTTAAATTTAAAATGATCGAGCTCCCGAAGTTTTCATTATTAAATATCTTTTTCGTGATGACAAGTTGATCTTAGAATATGTACATTTCATTCAGAAAACAAATTTTTAAAGTCGTATCATCTATGCTGACCCATGAACCATCTTAAACAATCCACTTGCATATTGTACAGGCCTGTAGCTCTATCGTAGAAGTAACTACAGTATCAGTATTAAAGTCATATTTTAATCGGCTTGGGTTGCAATTGGTCTATCGGGCATTACTAGAGTTGATTATAGACGTATTGTCCATGTAATTAATAGAGCTAAGCTCTGAAGAGTTGATGTAATAAAGAATGGTGAAGCTTGGGTTGAATTCAAAATCACTAATGCTATTGTTTTAGCAATATGCTATTATATAGGAGAGTGATTTGTTTTGAAGGGAGTAGGAAAAAATACCTTTTGTGTTCGTAAAGATTATCTAAGATTAGTCCAATGTGAATGTAGGCTTGAGGATTGCTGTGTCGTTTATATTTATGTTGATTGGGATTTATGAATAGTCAGTTAAATTGAATAGAATGATCTTCGGTCTCTGATCTTTATAGCTAATGTGTCTAAGCAGAAAGGTACCCCGTGGGGAAACGATAGATCTTTGGTATTACATTTGGGTAGAATTCCTTGGATTCGTAAAATTATTGAAATTATTGACCTCCTGCAATGCTATCATAGATATAATAATAAAATAATTGATAAATGGATAGTAATATTCAAACTAATCAGGGAGAGCGAACAAACGAGCGAGGGTCTGGACTTAAATAGTTGCTATGGCTTGCCTGCTATATTGTGAATTTGATTTCAGGACGGTTATTGTTATAAATTAGAGGGGAGTAATAAACCTGCTAGCTTTTTGGCTTGAAAATATTATCACCTTGGGGATTGCCTCTTGGGATTATGGAAGATTTGTTCTATAAGAATCGACTGTCTTAGATTACTATACTTGTATGCTGATGGTGTCGACTAGGATGGTTCTACTTAGTTGTAGGCTTTGAACCAATATAATACTCTGATGCTATTTACTATCTCTTTTATTTCTTACCCTTCTCAAAATCTAGCTTTTCGAATATTTTTCTTCGACGGGTCAAGGAGGTTTTTTAATCTTTATTAGGTTTATCAATGAATATTGGCTTTTGTTATATTACCTATTTTTATAATTGTTGATGTATGGAAGATGTAAATCGTTTGGAAAGGACCTGCTAAGAGGATACTTTGTGGGGGGCTTGATGAGTAATTGGCTTGCTTTATTTGATGCTTATAGAGGGCGGCTTATTAAGTTAATTTTCGCTGTTTTTGCTCCAATAGTTATAGTATTCGTTGATTTGATTCCAGAAGCTAGCGTTGGGCTTGGCTCTCTCCCTCTGCTGCTTGACGAACTCCAAAGCCTGAAAAGGATTCCAGTTTTGGGTTCTAATCAAGTAAGCAATAACAATAGTAACAGAGCGTGAGACTCCAGCATGGCAATGAATGAGAACATTAAGTTTATCCTTCCTCTTTTCGCTAATCCAAGCAACTGCATCATCAAAATGCTGAATGATGGGGTATTCCATAGTATCCTTGATAGGAAGTATTTTATGGCAATTGACGGTACAGTTGATAGAAACTTCTAAACTTATTTTATGATTACTTTCGCACATACAGCTCAATATTGCCCTGATATTGTTCCCTTTTAATAGATCTTACTTAAGTGTGCTCACCACGTCTCCTAGAAATAGTCCTCCCATGTTATCCGATGCTTGAAAGATACAGTTCATATTTTCAAGTTTTTTATTACTATAAATAAAGCGACTTGGATCATTTGCAGGGATCCCAACGGGATTTTGAATGTTGGGAGGTTGGAAAGAGAGTCGAGGAAAGTTGTTCGGCATCATTTTCCACACTTAAATTAATAATATATCAGACAGAGTATTCAAATTATGGATGTATGGAAAATAAAAATCAGTTTTGGACATAGGGGAAATCATACGATTATGCTTCAGAATATTGATTTGAACTTTCTTCATTTGATAGTTGGCTCTCCAGCGTTTCAATTCTCCTTCCTTTGGTTTATTAGAAGACTCTTTATAGTGTTTTTTTGGGAGACAGCTTGCAATAGAGAAAATGCTCGGACAGTCTGATTCGTTTTTCGTCCTCCCTGCATTCCTAGATATATGAATTTTATATGGAGATATTGTTGCAGCTGATTGGTTGGTTGAAAAGGAGAGCGCCAAAAGAACTGCTATTTATGGTCCTCGCTGTATTCCTCATCGTACTGCAAAGTTCCTATCTTTTTGATAAGTCTAGGTTTAGGTTCATTTGCTAAATGTTTTCATTTCTGTGCTCTTGAATCTTCTTATTTTTATAATCTATACACTTCTTCACGAAGAAGGATTTCTTTTAATTTTATTCCCCTATCAACACATTTGTCTCAGAGGGTAAATTTTATTGCCTCTTTGCTTTTTGGTTGAGCTTTAGTGGTTAAATATTCCTGATAATGAGCTGTTTTGATGTTTGTAACTTGCTGTAAGAGATAGGTTTCCTTGTTAACAGTATTCCTCGTTCACAAGATTGCCTTGAAGATTTAGGGAGGGAGGTTATTTTGTCAGTGGAGTTAGAAGCTGAGACGCGTGCGAAAGGAGTGCAGCAGTTATTAGAAACTATCACTTCATCTTCATATATCCTTGAGTTTGACTTCTTCTTTCCCTATTCCATTGAATGTGTATGGTTATTTTTATTTTATAACACAAAATAAAACCAAAGAACTTTTATAATCTGCCAACAACCTTACTTCCAATCCTCAATTTCAAATTAAATTGATCTTTTCATAAACTTTTATTCATCCAAGTCATACGATTATAGATTAAAAATCATTACTATAAATGCCTTTTTAAAAATGAGAAAACTTGATTAAAAGCTATGCTCTGCTTTATAATTTAGTAAAAAACTGATTTAATTCAAACAATATTTATATTGGATTTACAAATCAATCAAACTAAACAAATGATAAACCTTTTTCCTGAAATCATTTCATTAATTCTGCTAAAATTTCATTTTTCTTTCATTTTAATGGCGATCAAGAGAGAGTCTATTCTTTTGAGGGTGATTTTTATAAATTTTTCTACTACTGGTCATCATATCTGTGAGGTTGGCCTATCGGTCACAGGTTAGGCATCGAATGTTTTGAATTTTATTGATCGCGCCCATTTTGTCTTCTTCAAATTTATCGGATAAGACTAGCACAATTTATTTTATCTTATTCTCAACGAAATTAAACGCTGCAATAACTTACTCTTTCTTCGCGAACTTCGGAAGCTTATCATTAATCTACTATAGTTCCTTATGAATGCTTTAAATCTACTTGTGGTAAGTACTGTGATTTACATATCTTAGTTACTCCAACTCCATGGATGTTTGGATCTGCTTGAAACGCAGCTTGATCTCGTTTATAGTATTGTTGTCAACCCTTAACTTTTATGCCTAATCTATTTTTTACTTTACACTGGCTTATAGATTTCCAAGTTTATTAATTTTACTAATGAGAGCAAAGTAGTTTTCTTCAAGGATGGAATGCTTGGATTGGAAGGCGATTAATTTTTAATGGATCCTTCTAATTTAATTGGAGTTTTCGTTAGTCTTAAACTTGCTAGTTTATTCAATGAAATCGATAATTTATCGATTTTATTATGTTCTAATTGATCCTCTCTTATGATTGCTTGATTTCTTATTGAGATAAGGTTTGCTCATGGATTTGTCGATATTATTATTCGATGAGAATTTACTTAGTTTTGCTATATGCTGAGTCGACTTTTGAGACTACATTTAATTGTCCATATTCTATGGAGCAGGCCCTACCATCTTATTCTATAAAACTTAGGTCTTCTTTCTTATGCCTGATTCATCGAATTTCTTTTACTTTTCTTCCTAGTTGGTGTTTTGATCTCTTTCTTTGAACTCGAAGGATTTATGAATGGTTTTTCTATTTGTTGTTCTTGACTTTTTAATCAAAATGTTGTTTTTATTTCTCTAGGCTTCTGACTTATTTGAGATCGACTCCCCAGGTCTAACTTCCCCAACTCTCTTATTAATCTTAAAGATGGCTTCTTGAATGCATTCTATCTTTTACTAGCCGTTCTCTAAGGTGGAACCAATCAAGGAGATCCTATCATTGATTTAGTTAATTTTATCGTTATTTCCAAAAATATAATTCTTGTTTTAGCTTGTTTGACTCTTTAGATTTTCGATCTCAGATTGCATATTAGCAATATGATTACTATTGATGTAGGCCAATGTCTTTTATAATATTTTTACCTTTTCACTGATTCCATTAATTTCCTCTCTAATATTTTTTTACGTCACTTTAGATGAATATTCGATACGATTAATGTCCTTATTGCAATGTTAAATCTTCTCATAAAACTTATAAAGAGTTTGTGTACTTTCCTATTTGACAAATTCCTTCACATACTTTTTAACTTAGTCCAAAATATTACTGATAGATATTTGTGATTGGATAGCTCTTTGGCCTTACTCTAACTTATGAATTTTGATGTTGAAACTTTATAAGAGATGGGATAGTTTCTACTAATGGATTTTGACTTAAAATATTTATCGGTATTTTTATCCAAGACTTGCCATTATTCTATTTACAAATATTCTATTTTATTATCTATTCAATACATGAGTACAACTAGGTTTGCAGAAAATCAATGATCAACCTGATTCTATTTGTAGTTAAATAAATCAATGGGGAACTGCAGGTTTGTAGAAAATCGATGTCTTCGGATCAATTCAAATATATCAAGTCTAAACAAAGATAAAGATTCACTGTAGATATGAATAAACTTAGGGTATTCAAGATAAAAACATGGCCAAAAAAATCTCCTTTGAATTTGAAAGATATGGAGAATTGCACGTAGCGGACTATAACTGCAAGTTTAACCGAAGGAGAAAGCATATAGATCAATTTAAAATCCTAATATTAAAAATTTTCTCAAAGGATGAATTAAATTATGTTTAATCTGCACTGCCAAATCAAAAAGACTAATAAGCGTTACACAATTAGCTTTCCATTATAAGAGTAAAGAGATTACCTTTGGAAATATGCTCCAGTATTTACTGAGATAAAAGAAGGAGATATTATTAGAATAGGAGCAACAAAGTACCAGCTTATTAAATTTGTCCAGGCTAAGCAAAATATACCAATATTCAAAGACAAAAGTTAAGTTGTATCTT
>JACCDV010594821.1_pt1 | contig 32963 bp, 33 predicted proteins | sample 7446131 | NCBI WGS metagenome assembly JACCDV01 (sample SAMN15323448, study PRJNA562643) | freshwater metagenome | isolation source: river surface water | place: USA:Blue River Watershed | collected 2017-08-17 | reverse complement strand
TAGACTCCCCTGAGCCTGCATCACCTGAGAAAAGTGGTGAACCATTTAAAACAATGAATGCCTTGCCTTTTTGATTAAGTTTAGCAATCATGTGTTGTACAAATAACAATTGACCATCTGCAACTGAAGGATAACCGCCATGACCAAAACGGCCTGTTTGATCATTTTCAATCATTTTTTGTTCTTCTTTCCATGAAACACCATAAGGTGGATTGGCAACTCCATAGTCAAAATTCAATTCAGGTAATTTATCTTCAATCAATGTATTGCCATGTTCAATGCGAGACTCCTGACGAAACATGGATTCTATTTTAGCCAATGCATACAATGAACCTCTTAATTCTTGTCCATATGTCTCAGTCTTGATATTGTTGCTTTTCTTCTTGATTTTATCATCAATACCATACAACATATTACCACCACCACAAGTCATATCATAGAGACGATAAGGATACTCTTCTTTGAATTCATCAACCACAATTAATTCAGAAATAAGGTTAATCACATCATCTGGGGTGTATTGTTCACCAGCTGTTTCCGCAGACATATCTGCCCACCTGCGTTTGATGTGCTCCTCCAATGTGGTTATTTCAGAGTTATCATAAGGTGTAAAATCAATGTTTGCCCAAGAAGCAACATAACCAAACAACACATTTTTCTTACGCAGACTTTCTATGGCAGCAGCAATATTTAAATTCTCTGTCTTATCTCCAGCAACAATCCCCAACAAACTTTTCAACTCAGGGTCAAAGCCATTGAGATATTCTGTGAAATCAACCGAGAATGTTTTATCATTTTTGACAATATCTGCTAAAGTGATTTGCTTTTCAATCACGACAGAATTATAAAATCCCACTGTATCTTTGATTTCAGCAATTCTGTCTTCTTCAGAAATTAAATCTTCATCTTTTGATACTTCGTCATATTTACGCAAAAGACGAGACTCCACCATTCTCAATGCAAAAAAAGGCATCATGAAATCTGGTTTTTCACTATCTTTTAAACCAATAGAAGAACGTAAAATATCTGCTGACTTCCAAACTTCTGACTCATATGAGAGAATATCTTTTGTTTTAGTTGAAATTTTCAATGCCATATTTTCCTCTTTTTAATATAAAAACATTAAAAAAATAAAATAGAATTGTCAATTTCTAAATCTTTATCCTTTTCTCTTTTGATTAAATATTCAAAAATAATGATTTTTTCAATATTGTAATAAAATTTTTATTGTATTGATGTGCTTGAGGGTTAAATTTCTTATGAAATTAATATTTCAATTTTCATAGATTAAGATGTTTTTTTAAACTGGACAGCAATGGATTGATTTTGCTAATATTGCAATATTTTATTATTTCTATATAATATAACAAAATAGGAGTTCATATGTTCAAACGCATTCTCATTATCTTATCATCTTTGACTTTGTTGGCTTGTGCTTCACAGCCTCCATTAATGATTAAAAGAGGAGTTGTACAAAGTGTTAATTATGTGACTATTCAAACTAAGGATGGAAATCCTGGAGGAGCATTGTTGGGCGCTGCTGCTGGTGCTACTGTTGGTAGCTTAATTGGTAAGGGAAATGGAAGAAAAGCCTCTCAAATCATCTTAGGATCTGTGGGTGCTGCTGCTGGATATAACAGCGGAGCTACTCATACAAGAAATGCGAAACAAATTAGAATTCTAACAGATATAGGGGAAACATTGATCTTCAATGTTGATGAAACTGGATATTACCAAATTGGTCAACGTGTTAGAATTGAAAAATCATACAATCAAAACGTAATCATCACAGAATAATAAAAATGATAAAGCCAGAATCTAATTCTGGCTTTTTTTATATTTCTTGATTAAAAATTATGTTTTATTTGATTTTTATTGATTGATTGATATAATGATTAAAAAAATAAATTATTATGACATTTTTAATTGATAAAGAACATGAGATGGTTAGAAAATATAAGTTTTTTGTGAATAAACTTTTTGCCTATCAATATAAAAAAGAAATAGACAATATTATTAAAAATGAAATAGATGTTATTGAAGATAGAATAGAGCAATATAAAAATCGACAATATTTGTTTTCTGGTCAATATGAATATTTTAAAAATGGTCGTGATTTAATCGATAAAAAAAATCTATTGATTGATGAATTTGTAGATTTATATTTAAAAAATAAAGAAAAAAGAAAAGAGCAAATTAAACGTCCTTCGCAAAAAAATAATCATGAAAATTTTTGTTCTATTTCTTTGGGGAAATATGATTTTAGTCATGATTATATCTCTTTTTGTTTAAAAACAGAAAAACATCATGAATTAATGTTTATGTTAGAAAACAAAACAGGGTTATTTTACTATGGCCCTTATATATTTTCTCATAGAAAAGCTCATCAATTCATTGATTTTTTACAGAAAGAAAAAATCATATCATCAGAGGATTTTTTTCATAATGATGATATCAAGAGAATGTTACATAGAGATGAAAAAGAATCATTAGATCCTTTAAATTTAAAAACTAATTTATTAGAAAAATATTATCAAGGAAGTTGGGATGAATTATTTTTAAAATCAAAAAATAAAATTTTATATAGTAATGATAATATCAAAAAATATTTTTATAGAAAAGTTAGCTCAATCTATCGTTTTGATGCATTTTTGGATATATATCATTCACAATTAATAAATTCAGAAAAAATTAATCATTTAGATAATCAATTGATTCATTATCTCTTAAAAGATAAATGGCCTGATAATCAAATATACTTAGCTCATAAATTATTAAACCGTTATTATTTTGAAAAAAATACAGAAAATTTTAACCATGCGATTGAAAAAAATTTAGTGGTATTACATGAAAATGTTGCTAAAATACATCGATATAATCGATATACCAATGAATTTTATTTTTTGAAAGTTAATTTGGAACAAAAAATCACAGAGCCACAGCTCATCAATAAGAAATTTAACTATTTTTTAGATTGGAAAATACAAAATATTCAATACAATCAACAAGCAAAAGATAAAAAAAAATTAGAAATTGAAAAAAATGCAGATTGGAGCATTATTGTTAATCATTCAGATTGTAAAAAAATAGTTCAAGACAAACTGATAGAAGTTTTCATGAATAATATCACAAGACAAAAAAAATCGATTGAAAAATCTATAGACAATGTTCTTGAATTAGCAGATCATCTTGAATTTAATATCTCAAAATCAGATTTCTTATTAACATTAATTCATGATGAAGAAGTACAAGAATTATTAGAAGTAGATGACTTATGGAGGGAGAAAATTAAAATAGAAGAAAGTTTTATTATGAATAAAATAGGTTCAATAAAAAAAGAAAACAAAAAAATTGGAAATATTAAATTATGAATAAAATTATCTCTAAAATATTAAATTTCTTTAGATTGTTTCATCATTTAAGACATCGATATAATATTAAAAAATCTAAAACAGTTTTGAAAAAAATAGTTGAAATTCATCATCAATATCCAAATCAATATGGTCGATTGATGAATTATTTAAAAAAAATGAACCCATATGTTTTTGAAGAGTTGATTTTAACTGTGATAGAAAATCAAAATATCAGAGTCACAAGAAATAAGGCATATTCTGGAGATGGTGGAGTCGATGGTATTTTTCATACTAAATATGGAAAAGTTTATGTACAATGTAAAAGATATCAAGATTATATTCATTTGAAAGATGTCAAGGATTTATTATTGAAAAGTCAAGAGAAAAAATGTTATAAGGCTGTTTTTGTACATACTGGTAAAACAAGAGATAATACAAAAAATCTTTTTTTACAAAATAGACAGAAAATTATTTTAATATCTGGAAATACAATGATTGATTTGATACTCAATAAAAAAAATATTATTGAAATTATTGATTGAATTTTTTTAATTCTTTTAGTTGTTTTTAAATTTTGATAAATTTCATCATTTTCTTGATTTGATTATAATAACAATCAAAATATCCATCAACAAATTGTGGACCATATTCTAATGAAGTCAATTGATTTAGATGACAATAAAAATTCCAACCTACATATTGAGGACAACCCTTCAGGAGGTTAATTGATTTGTAGAACAATTGAATCTATCTGTCAAAAATTGAGGAGCGTTATTTAATGAAATCAGTTGATTACTTGAACAATCAAAAAAACCTTCTATATGATAAAATGGTATAGGTATTTGAGTTAATTTTTCTCTGAGATATCAATGTCTCCTTTGGCATTGATAATGTACTGATGACTTTCTTTTTTAAAAGGTCAAAATAATCAGCACGTAAATGATCTTTTTTAATCATATCATTCAATGAAGTTTGATTATTTACATTATGTAAAGCAATCAATTATTTTGAATATTTTTATCATATTCATGATCATTTTCTTTTAACCAATTCATTATTTCATTTTTATTTTTTATCATTATATGATGGATTTTATTGTTTATTAAATACCATGAATTTTATCAAAACTGATGATAGGAGCTGTATTTATTAAAATTTATCTTGTTTTTATTTATTTTATCTCTTCATATATAAAATTCAAATGAATTATCATTGACTAATCTAAAAAAAAATATTATTTTTAATGATAAAATCAAAGGAGTTATTATGAATTTTTTTTCATTAACGCAAGATATTGAAGATGATTGGAAAAAATATTTTCGTTGGTCGATTGTTTATCCAACTATCGCATTTTTGATTGTATTTATATTGTTGTTCATTGTCATTGGTTTGAGTTTTACAAATTTAAATCATACAATTGGGATTATTTTATCATTTATTCTGGTGGTACTGGTTTTACCTATTGGATTTTTGATGATTGTTTACATGCTTTGGTTTGGCTTTGCTTCACATCAATGGTTTAAAAAATTAGGTTTCAATTTATTATTATCTAACTTCATTAATATCATGCTGCTTTTATCAGGATTGCATTTTTGTACAGTTTTTTATCTGCATTTGAAAATCAAAGAAATAAGAAAAATGAATCAGGTATAAAAAAAAGAGCTTTTGCTCTTTTTTTATTTATTTTTGTTAGATATTTTTACCTGTTCTTCTTGCATATGATGTATAAGAAACAGATTTACTAAATGCTTCTAAGCTCTGATTTTCTGAATTTTGTATGCTTCCAATGATATTTGCACTTGCTGCACTTAATCGAGCGTCTCCAGTAGCTGAATATAACTCATTAATATTCTTTGCATTGATATTCATCAAATTGATTGCTCTTTCTTTTTCACCACGTTTAATCATGTCACTATACTCTAATTCTTGTTGAGCAAGCGAGACTAATAAATCTTGAACCTTAAACTCTGAATGGGAATCTTGCTCTTCATATTCTTGTTTATTCTTTAATTTTATTTTAATATCAGATGATAAAGTCTTGTCATGATTTTCATTGTCTTTATATTGAATGGAGATTTTACCTAATTTAATTTCTTGAATATTTTCTAATTGGGAAAATAATTCAGAAGAGAATTTTAATTCAAAAATAGAATTCACAGTTTGTTGATCAATTAAATTAGTCAAGTCCCATTGCTCTTTATGTGATTCTTTATTAAATTGATTCTTGTTTTTGATCACAACATGTGGGGCATATGCTTCATGTAAGTCAATTGATAACTTCACTTGTGAGGCAACCATATTAGATAAACCCGAAAGCTCTAGCTTAAACAATGAATCGGCTTGATAAGGGTTTTCAATATAATAAGAGTTGCCACCACCAGCATTCGCAATTTTCTGTAAAAAATTTTCATTGAATTTATCGCCTACACCAAAAGTGCTCAAGGAAATGTTTTTTTCATTGGTTTTTGATATATCTTGACAAATTTTTGTTATGTCTTGAATACCTTGATTATTTTCACCATCTGTGAGAAGCAAAACTCTATTGAGACTTTGCTGAGTTAATTTTTTGGCAACTTCTTTAGCGCCAGATAACCAACCATCGTATATATTTGTACCACCATTTGCAGAAATTGATTCAATCGCAGACATTAAAGATTTTTTATTATCATCAGTCATTTTTAAACCTTCTTTCAATACATGAGCATTAGAGCTGAATAAAACAATCGATACTGAATCATGTTCATTGAATTGAGATAAAGAGTTTTTCAATGCAGTTTTAACTCTTGATAATTTTGTATCATAGGTCATGCGTTGCATATAATTTTGCATTTCAAAAGGTATAACATGATTCAAATGGCCTAACCATACCTTATCTGGTTGGTAAGGCCATAATGGAGTTTGTTTTTCATGAAAATGTTCTTGTATTGGATTCAATTCTAATTTTTTATTCACACAACGGTCATTCATTGAGCCCGATACATCAATGACAAAACAGACATTAACAGGTGCTCTGCCTTTTGCTAAAAAATTGTCCTTTTTCGCATGAACTTTGATTAAAATATTTTTATCTGATTGGTTTAAAAAAATACCGTCTTTTTCTTCTATGATTTGAATGTCTAACATATTTATCTCCTTATTTAATGTTTCGAATGGTTAATTTATTTACTTGTTTGATTGAGTTTATTTTCAATATACTGAAGAATTTCATTTTTTATATCTTGCGATACATGCGAAGAAAATCTAACTTGTATAAAACCTTTATCTAGAACATCATACTCTTCAATGGTTTTGGCTTTTCTAGTATTTTCATATGATTTATACTTTTGATCTAGTATTGCACTTTGTGTAGATGTTAAGTTTCTACCGCTTGATAAAACTGAAGAAAATTGAGGTTGTAGGTTTTGAGCAGTACTTGCAAAAATATTCATACCAGAATAGTTTGATTTTTCTTCAGATGTTGAACTTAAACTATTTAAAAAGTTTAAGGCATCTTCTGTTTCATGGTATTGATGAATAGATGGAGGGTTTAAAGATAATTGCTCTTTAATAACACTCTCACTAATTCCTTGAATTTGTAATTTACGAATTGAAAAAAGTTGATCAACATGTTTATCATTAAACCACTTTTTACTACCATCTTGTAAAGGTTTTTCCAACAAACCTTTTGTCATATAGTCTCTAATTCTACGCTCAGATAATTCTAAATTTATTCTGGAATCTTTAATCGACAACCTTAATTTATCTTCCTTCTTTAATAACTCATTAACTTTATCTGCTAATTCTTGAATGTTATACTCAATCATAAAAATCCTTTTTTATTTGATTTTTACTATTTAACAATATTTATTGTAATTTGTCAATAGTTATTGTTAAATAATGTGAAAATTTTTTAAAGAATAGAAATACTCAATTGACGAAGTAAAAATTGAATGATTTTCTAAAAACAATTGTATTTTTAAGATTTTTTTATATAATCAATAAAAATCATATGAAAAAAATATTGAGTGAAGAAATTTTAAATTTACAGAACGATTTTTTGTGTCTTAAAAGAAAATATTGGACTCAATCATTGTGTCATTGTCTTGTTAATCATTCAGTGGAATCATCTATGAATTCAATTGAGTATCAAATTATTGTTAATGTGCCTTTTTTGATTGATGATTGTATTGATTTTTTTTCTTGTCAAATTATCTTCAATGATGTTACTTGTCTCAATAACAAAATTGAATTATCTCAAAATTTTCACATCAATTGCGATTTTACAAAAATAATTTTTAATTTTGATGAAACATATCCTTATGATTTTCTTGTATTACCAAAAAATATTAATCAAAAAAAAGATTTACAAAATATAATGGAAGAATATTTTAAAAATAAAGAAATCTTATTTCTAAAAAATCAATATACACAAGAAGAATATACTGTTTGTTTCAATCAAGAAGTTCTTGATAAAATACATGATTATTTTGAAATGATTGATTGTTTTTTGTTTGAGGAAAATTATTTTAATCAACAATACTTAACACAATATCATCAAATGAAAAAAATTTTTGAAAATTTAGATGAAAATAATTTAAAAATTTTAAGATATGAAATGTCCAAATATAGAAAAGATATTTATACGGAAGAATGTAGAATTTCTTATAAAATCTCTGAAGCAAAAAAAGATTTAGATGTGAATATTTCCAATAAAATTTCTGATTATCTTTTTCATATGATGTTTTTTAATCAGTTGGAAGAAAATAATAATTATTATATTTATCAAATGAAAATCATTATTCCTTTTATGAAAATTAACCATTATTTTAAATGCTTATCTTTCAAGCTTAAAAAAATGAATAATAAACAACAGCAAAGAATTGATTTATTGCATTTAAATTCTAAACAAAATCTCTTCTTGAAAGCAGAAATAGAAATATTAAATTTAAATGCAATCTTGATGCAAGAATCTTTTCATGTACATGAAGAAGCAACTTATTTTAAAAATGATATCAGGGAGGCAATTCATCTTCAAATAGAGCATAAAATAAAAGACAGATATTTTGAAATTGATGATTTTCATGTCAATTATTTATTAGGACATTTTCAATGTATGGTAAAAAAAATAAAAATAGAGCAAGAAATTATCTATCAGTTTGAAAAGTATATCAATCAATATCTAGATTATATTTTTTCATCAGGACAAACAACATTTCATGTACCTAAAGAATTTATTCAAACAAATTTAAGTGATTTGCAAAATGCATTATTACAAAAATCTTTGTTGTGTGAGTTTCATCTAGAAGATAAAAAAAGGTTAACTAAATTATGAAAGATAGTGTTATTTTAGAACATTTAATAAAAGAATATGAGTCATTATATATAAATGATTTTATTTTATTAGAACAACAACGCCTTTTTGATATCTATCAATTTTTAAAAAATAAAAAAAATATCGATATTACAATTCATGATATACCAGATGATCAATTGAAGAGTTTGCATGATGACTTTGTATTTAAAAAATTTATGCATTTAACAGCACCCAGCAAAAATTTTAATGATATCATGATAAAAATTTATGATAAAATGGAAAATAAATTTTTGATAGAAATGAATGGGGAATTAAATAAAGATCTACATATGAATTCATTTGCATGTAATTTTTTATATCATTTTCAAGCAAGAAAAAAGAAATTAAATCAACAGGATATTGAGAAGATTTTTAAAAATTTCTACATATGTGATTGGATGGTTAAACAGCCCATGACTGAATTAGAAAAAAATATTTATAATGATTTATACCCAAATAAAGAAGAAAAAATAGAGATAGAAGTAGAAATAAAAGAAAAAAAATATATTCGTTTAAAAAGACCTGAGTATATGCGTCAATCATCAATAGAAGTGATTGAAAAAGAAAACTCATTGCTAGAAAAAAAGCAACAGCAATATGAAATGTCATTACATGAAGTCAAAAAGATTAATTTTGATGACATCACCATTCATCAAGATAAAAATAGAATTCTTGCAAATGTGATGAATTTAAAACAAACTATTAATGTTTTAAAAATATGTGTTGAAATTGAAAAGTTTTTAGAAACTGTAAAAATTAGAACAAATATTAATGTCAATATTACTGAAAATTCTATTGTTTTTTTTAAAAAATCTTTTGAGAAAAAAGAAAATCCTGTTTTATTACACAAAATAGAAATATCAAAAAATTTATTTATGCCCAAGATATTGTCTTTAAATCAAGTCGATTTTAAAGAGGATAATTACGTCAATAAGTCGATATTTTTGAAAAAAAATCTACCAGATTATTCTACTTTTAAAATAAAATTTGAAGAACAGATGGTTTTAAATTCTTTAACTGAAGATATTCATCTTAACCAAAACAAAAGGATTATAAAAAAATTATGAAGGTTTATTTTACAAAAATTTTTATAGGTCAATTATCATGGGAAGAAATTTTTGTTTGTGAACAAGATAATTTATTGGAATTAGTTCAAGATCATTTTCAAGATTTTGATTATTTTATTCAAATAGAACAAAAACAAATTCAGCTTTATTTATCTAAAATGAAAGAAAATAATACATTTTTAATAGAATATTTTCTTTCAAAATATCCCACAGATCAAAAATTTAAACATTTGGTTATTTCTAAAGAATTTGAACAAAAAATGAAAAATGAAAATATATTTATTCATGAAAGTGTTGCCATAGGAAACATGAAGAAGTCACCACATAATTTGATGGTGATTGATGAATTTTTTTTAGTTCATATCATTTCAAAAATTAATGATAAAATAAATAAAAAAATGTATTTTAAATCTACTTAATCATAATATGAAATACATTTTTTTATTTTTATTAAGTCAGAGCTTACTTTTTTTTAGGTTCATGATTTAAATTTCAAATAAATTGTTCTTTCTAACAGATTTATTTTTTTTGTCCACACGGTTTTTTTATTAACCAAAATATTACCTATGAAAATTTTTAACATTCACTAATCTCATGTAAGAAAAATAATTTAACATATGAATATCCTGACGATTATAACTGCCGGAAACAGAAATCCAGCTATTTAACAGGTAAATATCACAAATTTATCAAAAAAACTAAATTTTATTCTATTTTAATTCAATTGAATATTTTTTCTTTGTCTTACAGTTTATTAAGTGAATTTCGCCTAATGAAATTTTTTGATAATTTAATAAATCAAGATGAAGCAGTTGGCTGGATAGCTAAAAAAAGCTAAAATGAGCTTTTTTTATTTATATATAAGACGAAATTCACTTAGTTTATTAGTTATAATTTGACTTAACTTGATGATTTTAATATACTAAAATGATAATTCAAAAAGAAAAAAATGATAAGGGAAGTTAGTTTAATTATAGATTATGGTTATGATATCTTGACAGCAGATGTCATAAAAATATTAAAAGTTCATCTCAAAGATGATTCTCATGAAAAAATCAATACATTAGGAATAGATTTTTCTCATTGGAGTATAAGGGAAAAAAATCTATTGTCTGAATTTATTAAAAATATACAAGATGTTTCATTTATTGATTTTGTTAAACAATCTTTTCAAAGTGTCAACCCTGATGTTGAAAACGAAACAAGAGTTGCTTTGCTAAAAGAGTTAAACTCTTATCAAAAATATTTTAAAATTTATCCATATAATCAGGAAGAAAAACTATCTTTAATGGTCTATAAAATGATCATTAACAATCATTTTAAGTTAGATATTGAAAAACCTATTGATTTATTAAAAGAAGCATTTAGACAGTTTTCAGATATTAAAACTGTTAAAGAGCTTATCAATGATATACAAGATAGTACTTCTCATAATATGGCACAATTGAATGTTGAACAGGGTAATTTAATCAGAAAAAGTCATGATACAAAAGATAATATTGTGAAGCTAGTTGCATTAGGAGTGTCTATACAAACAGCCAATACATTGGCATTTCCGTTGTTGGTCATGGCATCTAATCATATTCAAAATGCAACTTTTGCAACGAAATCTTTGGGGGTTGTGGGTTTAATGGGAAGTGCTTTCATGTCTTATTATAGCATTAAGAGAGTGATACAAAATGCTTTAACAGCAGAAGACAACAAAAGAATTAAATATCAAAAATCTGACGAAATTGATAATATCAACAAGTCAAAAGGACTTATTGGATTTGAGTTGTGTCATAACTTTATTTATCAACGTAATTATGATAAAAAAGAAAACTATAAAGATTTATTGCTATTTTGTTACCTCAATGAAAAAATAAATCAAATTGCTAATTTTCCCAAGAAAATGATTGATATACCAAAAGATTTAGAAAATTTATGTACACCAAAAGAAAAAGAGATTTTATTGAAATTGGATTTTCATAAAATACATCAAGTATCTCATGTAAAAGATTTTGAACTAAAGAAATTTTTATTATTTTATCAAGATGAGATGTCTTTTGAAGAATACACTTTAGTGAAAATCATGGATCAAAATTTATTTATTACATATAATAAAAATATTGATTTGAAACATTCAGTATCATCAATAAAAGGAATTTCTAAAGAAGTTGTGGATTTCTTAGAGGATGAAAAACAACCACTCATTCAAAAAGAAATCTTAAAAACTTACATATTTTCTATGTCCAAAGAAGATTCAAAGTTATTAAACAATGATTTCTTTTTAAATCCACTCAATATGCTTGTTGAAGAAAAAAACTTCTTTATACCACCATCTGCTATTGAAAATTTAATTAAAAATAATCAGCTAAATTATGAAAAAATTCAAAAAGAATTATTGAGAGATTACCAAATTGAATTAAAGAATTTTTTAAAAAGAAAAGAAAGAACAATTCTTCATAGAATTTTGGATGGTAATTTCATAGAAGATACGAAAGAAAAGATTAAAAAAGATGAATTGAAAACAATTAATCAAAATATTATTGAAGATATTAAAAATGTATCGATACAATATCGATATAAAGAAACACTCAATACAATTAGAAGAGCACCATCTTTTATTAAAAATATGTTACCATCTTTGAAAACAAAAACAATCAATGCAATTGATTTAGCTGTCAATCAAGTAGAACATTTTAATGCAAGGAAAAAACCATGAAACAATATCAATATGAAAATGAAGCTATTTTTTCAATAGATCATTTTAAGAATCAATCTGTTCATAAAATGTATAGAAAAAATATCAAAAGTTATCTTTTGACATTGTGTGCACAAGTGATTCAAGATTTGAGAATGACTCATCTTCAATTGATGGAAGAAGGTTTGTTTATTCAATTGGATGAACACCAGCAAATTTTAGAGATCAATGATAAAAGAATAGCCAACTGCATCATGTGCCATCCCAATTATATTGATGAAAAACAATGGTTAGAAATAGAAAAAATTTTTGAAAAAGAATTAAAAAAAGATTATTCTATTTTTGAAAATGCTATTCATATGAAAAAAATAATTGAAGTTCAAGAAGAGTTTGACTCTATCAGTACAAAATTAAATATTATGGATGATAAAATAATTAAAGTAAAAATATGAAAACGATTAAGTCATTATTATATGGATATGAACCTATTGATGTTCGTTGGGAAAATTTTCATCAACAATCAATCCCATTCATTCAAAAAAATGAAAAAGATTTTGTAGATTTTTTGTTGAAAGATACTTATGGTATGTTTAGTATTGATGTGCGTGGAATGATTGGTATACAAGAAATAGAGGCAAGAGAAATAAATAATATGAAAGAGTATTGTAAAAATCTCTCTTTTTTATCAAGTATACGCATAATCAATGCTTTATTAATAGATTCTCGTTGTAAATTAGAAAAAAGTTTGCAAACAATTTTTGAAATTGCTATGAATTTTTATGAAAAAAAAGATTTTTTACCTCAATTTCAGCAACAGCAAGATTTCTTAAAGCCATACTTTTTAATTGAAAAACAAGATTTTCAAATTCATTTTAAAAAAATAACAAAAGATATTCCAAGTGATATAAAAAAAATAACAAAAGATATAAAAGATAATCAAATTAAAATAAATTCAGAAATGTTGTTTTTTTTTAATACAATAGCAATACATGATTTTTCTCCAGACAATCAGTTGCTTGAAACCATGATGAATCAGATATCTTTTGATAAGATGAAAACAAAATATTTCACTATGAGATATTTTGATGAAAATTTTAAAGCAAATGGCTGGTGGGGTATTACAAGTTATGCTCAATCCAAGGAAGAAAAAACAGATGATTTTTCTTTAAAAGACTTAATGTTTTATATTTTAGATTATGAAAAATATAAAAAAATATTTGATATGAAAAAAATAACCCATCAAGATATGCTTCAATCATACGAAAAGTTTTTAAACTCTGGTTTATTTAAATCTCCTCACTTTCAAGGAAGAGTTTATCAACCATCAATAGATTATGCTTTACAACAATTAAATATAAAAATATTGAAAAAAGAAGAAGATTTGATATTGAATGATTTAACGATTATAAACAAGAAAAAAGGATTTTATAAATTATGAGTAAAATCATTGATGAGCAGTTTCAATATTTTGAAGATTTGCCTTATTTTTTAGAAAACAATTATACTTTTGATTTTGAGAAAGTTGATATGAATGCAAAAAATGAACAAGGCAATACTGTTTTACATTTAATTCAGAGAAATTTACATCAAGTTGATCTGAAAAAAATGATACCTATTTTAGAAATTCTTTTGAAAAAAGATTTTTATTTATTTGCTGTTAATAACAATCAAAAAAATTGTTTTCAAGTCAAAAAAGAAATACATTTGATAGATGTATTAGAAGAATTTCCTCTGAAAAATGAACATGAATTCAATTCTCAGATAAAATCTGTGATGTTACTAAGCTCTAAGAGAAGTTTTCCTAACAATTTTTTAGTCAATATTGACACATTCACTTTGATAAGGCATGGTTATTCCCTTGATAAAGAAAGAATCAGAGTCATGGAAAATTCACTTTATCATGACTTCAATTTTTCATTGAATAAAAATTATCGACTGCCAAGACATTCTAAATTTTTATTGCCAGCTTCTTTCAAAGAAGTTTCTGAAAAACAACAAAAAGATTTCTTAGCGTTAACGATGATGATTTATTTCATTCGAATTTATCAAAATAAACAACAAGAATTAAATAATTTTCAAAAAAATAAAGAAAAAATCAAAGATTTTTTTGAAAATTATTCGATTGAATATGAAAAAATACCACATGAATACATGGGTAAAATTTTCGTTTTTACAACACTTTTACATGATAAGAGATTGGCGAAGATTAATAAGAAAATTGCAGGTTGTTTCTATATGAATGATAAAAAAATAGAAAATAAAGAAATTATGCAATTAGGTATGGAAGAAATAGCGAATTATGAATATCAAAAAATTCATTCAAATTTAGATAAAAAAGAGGAGAAAATAAAAAATAAGATAAAAATATAAGAAGCATGTTTCGTAATTGATAAAAAATTTACTATTTTTAAATGAATTTAAATAAGTGCTCAATATGAGCAATAGAATTGAAAAATAATTATATTTTGTTAGTTTTATCGTCATTTAATCTTTGTCATAAAAATTCTTTCTGTCAGCAAATATGTTGTATATTCTTTTATAAATTCATTTTATTGTTGGTTTTTTGAAGATTATCTTTCTTATATTATAATTCATTTCTTATCGGTATTGTGAAATGATATTGACTTCATTCTAAATATGAAATTTTGTGTGTACCTATGACAAAAGTCCGTCATTATTCTTCCAATGATGAAACAAGCCTAAACGCTTATCTTATCATGATTGATTTTCTATGTTATTTTTTTTAATATATGTATGAAAGGATTTTTTATGAAAAGTAAATTACAAAAAGGTTTTACATTGATCGAATTAATGGTTGTATTGGTCATCATTGGTGTCTTAGCTGCTTTGGTTGTACCCAATGTTCTAGATCGCGCAGATGATGCTAGAGTTACAGCAGCAAGAACAGATATTGGAAACCTTAAGCAAGCATTAAAACTCTATAAACTAGATAATCAAAGATATCCAACATCAGAGCAAGGCTTACAATCATTGGTGCAAAAACCAACAGTAGGTCCTAATCCTATGTATTGGAAACCTTATCTTGAAAAGTTACCAAAAGATCCTTGGGGAAATGAGTATCAATATATCAATCCAGGTATCAAAGCAGATATAGATATCATGAGCTTTGGAGCAGATGGACAAGTAGGTGGTGAAGGAAAAAACGCTGATTTAGGAAGTTGGGAATGAATAAAATCTATTGAAATAATCTTTGATGTTATGTGAATAATTTGAAAAAAAATTCAAAAGAAGCATTTATGACTCTCAAAAATACTGTGGAAAAAATTAAGACAGCAAATTCTGCTTTCAAGGAAAGGTTTGAACTTTTGGATTTATTGTCAGAATTACAATCAATGAAAAAATGCATCATGTTACATTTAATGTATATTTTTTTTAGTAATTAAAGATGATTCTCTTGAATATAAAATTTAAAAAAAGCTCTTTAGAGCTTTTCTTTTAGACTTTAGATACTTTTGTTTTTGTTTTTTCTTCGATTTTTAGATGTTTAATGATGTTTTTATTTTCATACAATGCTCTGATGTGTGTTATATCGATTCTTTCTTCGTCAAAAAAATCACCAGCAATATTATCATTCAATTTATATCTAAGATCGTCAAAATCTTCTGTAGATTCTTCATCATCTTCAATACCTTGCTCTTCATCAAAATGCCAAGAAACAAATCGAATACTGGCACCTTCATCATTTGAGTCATAGTTTACTTGAGAATTAACAAAATTAATGTTTGTGTCTTTTAAAACTTTATAAATTTTATGTATTTGCTCTTCTCTTAGAATGCAATGAAGTAATGAAGTCTGATCCAGATCTTCTAAATGCAAATTGTTTGAGATGAAAAATGCATGATAATCTGATCGCATATTTTCAATATCTTGTGCAAGTTTTTTAAATTGTTTAGAGCATTCATTCAATTCTTTGATTTTATCTTTTAAAGCGTCCATTTTATTTCCTTTTAATTAAGCGCCCTTTATTATAACAAAAATGTCAGAAATAAGCTATAAAAAAGAGTGAATTTTTATTATTTATATTGAGAATTAAACTTAAAGACTTCAATCATAAGAAAAAGCTCATAAGAGCTTTTCTTTTTATACTTTGGATATTTTTGTTTTAATTTTATGTTCAATTTCTAGAGTTTCTAAAATTTTTTTATTTTCATATAAAGCTCTGATAGGCGTAATATCAATGACTCCATCTTCAAAAAAATCAGAATCTATATGATTATTTAATTGCTCACAGATATCTTCTATCATGTCGTCATCATCAGATTCTTCAATAGACCAATTTGCACATTTATAACTGCCACCTTGGTCATCTGATTCATAAGAAATCTCTAAATAAACTTTGTTAATATTGGTGTCTTTTAAAATATCATAAATGTTGTGTAATTCTTTTTGATATAATATTTTATTCATGGTTTGCTTTTGATCAATGATATCTAAATTGAAATGATTAGATATTAAAAAATCATCATATTCTGAATCCATTATATTAATTTGATTTGCAATTTCTTTGTATTTTTGAATGCATGTATTTAATTCTTTCAGTTTTTGTTTTAAATTATTCATTTTTTTTCCTTTAATGAAGCATAATTATAGCATAAAAATAACCTATAATCAAGTTGCAAAGAACAAAAAAATAGATATGATATAGGTATGAATATAAAAAAATTACTTACCATTTTTAATTTTAATTTTGATAAAAAGAAAGAAAATCCATGCGTCGATTTAAGTGATGACATGAATCAATATAGACATTTATCAAGATTTATATTAAAAGATTATGATAAAAAAGACTTAAGTTTTTTAAATCCAAAAGTTGTTTTAAATGATCATAATATACCAATTTTAAATTATGCATTAGAAAAAACAAGACTCATTCAAGAAAGCCTATTATTTCTAGAAAAGTGTGGAATTAATTTTCAAATATGTGTATTTGGAGGTTTTCCAAGAGATATTTTATTAAATAAAAAAATCAACGATATTGACATTTTTATCTGTATGAAAATTCCACATAATATACATACTTTTAATGAATTGAATGTCATATTAACAGATGACATGAAAAAAGAATTAAATTTTGAGAATTTTAAAAATTTAATTCATTCACAATCAGATGATTTAAAAGATTTTTTATCAAAATTTTCTGTTAAATTATTAACAAAAATATTAAATAAAAAATTAAAACAAGAAAAGATCATTGGTATGGAAATCATAGATAGAGAAAAATCAGAAATTATTAATGATGGTTATTCTTTATTATTTTTAGAAAATAGCTTAAATGGAATCATTAAAATCAATTCAGATATTAACATTGATATTGCTGTTTCAGATAAAACAATGCATCATGTCATGGAAAATATTGACTTCAGTTTATCAAAATCATATTTTAATTTTTATGAAACTAATTTTCATCAACCACCGAAAAATATACAAGAATTTTTATTTTCATTTTGGGCTGGTCATGAGTTTTTTAGCAACATCAAGTATAAAACATTAACCTTGAATCCTTCATACATGACAATACGTCAAATAGAAAAATCAGTTGATGAAAGAATAGATAAAATGAGAGAAAAGTTCCCAGATTATGAATTAAAAATAATTGGCTCTAATAAAGAAAAAATAGATTCTTTTCAGTCTTTATTGGATGAGCATGATATCAATAAAGAAATAAAATTAGTTCAAAGTAAACCATCAAATAAAGGCAGAAAACTATGAGTAAATTATCATTAAAACTGAAAACAATTAAAGAAAAAATATACTTTTTTCAAGGTTCATTAGATGATGAATTGGATTTGCTTGAAGAGATTGCTGATGTTTTTATTTCATATGGTGAAATGTTTTCTAATGAAATGAATGACATTTTAAATTTAAAACCAGAAGTGAATTATATTGATTTAAATGATTGGATGGCTTCATTGGATATTGAAAAAATAGATATATTATTTTCAAGTGCTATTCTTAGATATTCATTTTCTATGAAAGATAATCTCCATTGTTGGAATGATTTATTATCCTCTGTTTCTAAAAAATGTATTGAAAAAAATGAATTGTATGGCTTATCAAAAGACGATTCTGGAATGATATAATCAATATTATAATATGCAAGAAAGAATATAAAATGCTTTATAATAAAACAAAACTATATATAAATTTATATATGTTTTAGAAAAATTTATCAATATCACATGGATAAATGAAGCTTATACAAGTAAGACAAGCAATATAGCAATAAATAAAAATCTCATTAAGCCTAATGATTTAAATGGTAATCGTGGTGTCAAGAGAAAAAATGATGTCAATAATAAACGAGTTAGAGGTTTATTCAAAGATAATTAATGCAGCATGTAATTATTTGGCTTTATTTAATGGTTAAGTTTTGCTCCAATAGTATGTATTGTTTTGGGTCAATGAGATATGCTGGACTATTTTATTCAATAATGTTTTTATTTTAGTGTAAATCTTTTTTATATTCCTAAGAATCTTTGAGCATCTAATGCTGCCATACAGCCTGTACCAGCACTTGTAATGGCTTGTCTATATACATGGTCTTGAACATCTCCTGCTGCAAAAACACCAGGAATACTTGTCTGAGTAGAAAATTCTTGTCTACCTCCCAGGGTTTTAATATAACCCTGCTCCATATCAAGTTGTCCTGAAAAAATACCTGTATTTGGACTGTGACCAATTGCAATAAAACAACCTTTGATTGGAATTTTTTTGAGAAAATTTTCTTTCTTATGTTTTAATTCAATGCCAATAACACCTGAGGCATCACCCAATATCTCATTGGTTTCAAAATGTAAATGCAATTCAATCTTTCCAGAATGAACCAATTGATTTAGTTTTTTAATCATGATAGCTTCTGCTTTAAATGAGTCTCTTCTATGAATTAAATGAACCTTTTTTGCAATACCAGCAAGATAAATTGCTTCTTCTACCGCTGTGTTGCCTCCACCAACAACACAAACATCTTCATCTTTATAAAAGAAGCCATCACATGTTGCACAGCCACTAACACCTCGTCCCATGAATTCTTGCTCACTTTTTAATCCCAGATATTTTGCACTCGCACCCGTGCAAATAATTAAAGCATCACAACTATATTCATTGAAATCACCTTTTAATACAAATGGCTTTTTAGATAGTTCAGTTGCTTGTATATGATCAAATACAATTTCAGTTTCAAATCTTTTTGCATGCTCTTCAAATCTTTTCATCAATTCTGGACCTTGAACTCCCATCACATCAGCAGGCCAATTATCAACTTCTGTTGTTGTCATCAATTGTCCACCTGAGGCCATGCCAGTGATCAACAATGGATTTAAATTTGCTCTTGCTGCATAAATCGCAGCAGTATATCCAGCAGGCCCAGATCCTAAAATTATCAATGAATGATGTCTCATATATTCCTTTTTTTAAATTCTTTTTCACAATAATAAATATCTTTTGTTTTTTCAAATGTTTTTTATTTTATTAAGTTTTTTTTAAGAAATTTTAAAATCTCATAATTGGACAAGAAATGCAACAATTAAAAAAAAATAATGATTTTTTATGTTTAAAATCGATTTTATTAAAATAAACATATAAATAACGAATAAATAAATAAAATCAAAAAAAACATAAAAAAACGTTGTTTATTGGTTTTTTTATTTGACTTTAATGGATTTTTTTAATAATATAAGGGTCTATTTTAAGAAAAATTTTTGAAAGGTACAAATGGAAAATCATGAATTAAATACGCAAGAATCTTGCAAAGAATTAAGTGAAAACATGAAGATGAGTCGTGTCGATGAAGTGTATATTGGAGACAGTGTTAAACAATCATATCTTGATTATGCGATGAGTGTGATTGTCTCCAGGGCATTACCTGACGTTAGAGATGGTCTGAAGCCAGTTCATAGAAGAATTCTTTACGCGATGACCATGAATGGCATGAAGAAAAATACTGTGTATAAAAAGTCTGCTCGTTTGGTTGGTGATATCATTGGTAAATACCATCCCCATGGTGATAAAGCAGTATATGATTCAGCTGTACGTATGGTACAACCCTTCAAAATGTTGCATCCATTGATTGATGGTCAAGGAAACTTTGGCTCTATTGATGGAGATAGTCCTGCTGCTATGCGATACACTGAAGTTAGAATGGAAAGAATTACTGAGCATTTTTTTGGTAAAGTATCGAACGGAGAATTAAAAGAGGTTGTTGATTTTATTCCTAACTATGACGGTCAAGAGCAAGAGCCAGTTTTATTACCAGTTTCTTTTCCTAATATTTTAATCAATGGAGCTGATGGTATTGCTGTGGGACTTGCATGCTCTGTACCGCCTCATAATTTGAATGAAGTCATTGATGCTACCATGGCTTATATTGATAATCCTCATATCACCATAGACGATGTTTTATCTTATATTAAAGGACCAGATCTACCAACGGGTGCGATCATTCACGGAACTGAAGGTTTTAAAAAAGCAGTTGAAACAGGTATGGGTTCAATGAAAGTTCGTTGTAAACATCATTTTGAAGATAGAAAAAATGGTGCAAAAAGTATTGTGATTGATGAAATTCCTTATCAAGTGGTTAAAACCAGTTTGGTTGAAAAAATTGGACACTTGGTAGAAGATAAAAAAATCGAAGGTATTGTTGCCATTAGAGATGAATCGAACAAAGATGGAATTCGTATTGTCATGGATTTGAGAAGAGATGCCGATCATGAAATTATTTTCAATCAATTGTTGACGATGAGTGATCTAGAAACATCTATCAATTATAACATGATGCTGCTACATAATGGTGCGCCAGCCCAAATGGGTTTTCTCCAAGTTTTCGAACATTTCTTGAATTTCAGAATTCAAGTTTTAACGAGAAAATATAAATATGAACTCAAAGAATTAAATCACAAATTACATATTCTGAATGGTTTAAAGACTGTTTTTGCTAACAAGGAAAGTGTTGACAGTTTGGTTTCAACCATTCGCTCAGCAAAGTCATCAGATGACGCTAAACAATCTGTTAGAGAGCTATTTTCATTAGATGAAATGCAAGCAAAATCTATTATCGAGAAAAGATTGTATACTTTGACTGGTTTTGAAATTAATCAAATTATACAAGAGCATGAAAATCTGACAAAAGAAAAAAATCACATTGAAAATATCTTAGCCTCTCGCACAGAAATTACCAATATCATTAAAAAAGAATTATTAGAGGTTAAGCAAAAAGAAGGAAAGGCTCGTCAATCAGTGATTGAAAAATCTTTATCTGTATTGGATAAAGAAAGTATTATTTCAAAAGAAAGAGTTGTTGTCACTTATACCAATAATGGATATATCAAATATATCTTACAAAAAGACATTACCGCTCAAAATAGAAATACAAGAGGAAAGTCTTGGATGAAAACTGATGATGATGATTTTGTGGTTGGTATTTTAGATGGATCAACTCATGATTACTTATTGGGTATCACAGAATCAGGAAAAATGATGGCTGAAAAGATTTACAATCTTCCTAAATCAGAAAATAACTCAAAAGGACGTTTCATTAAAAATATTTTTGAAACAGAAGAGAAATTCGTTAAATTCATCAGTGTACCCACCTTGAATTCAGATGAATTTTTAGTGACTATTTCACAACAAGGATATATTAAGAGAACAAAATTATCTGCGTATCAAAATATCACGAGAAAAGGTGGTATAATTGGCGTTAAGTTAAATGAAGGAGATAAAATTATTTCTTCTGAGATTTTCAGCGAAAATGATGATGTCTTGATAACTGCTAGTAATGGTCGTGTGATTCGTATGAAAATGTCTTCAGAAAATATCAGAGAAGTTGGAAGAAATTCAATTGGTATCAAGGCCATTAAGTTACAAGGCTCTGAATATGCTGTTAGCATGTTAAAAGTTAAAAATGGTGAAAATTCAATGACTGTTGATAACAATACAAGTCAGATGTTCATCGTTTTGATTGGTCAAAGAGGTGGCGCTAAGAAAATGTTGATATCTGAGCTGAAACAACAAAATAGAAATGGAAAAGGAATTACATGTTATAAAGGTGAAGATAAAACTGGTAAGCTAACAAAAACACTGCTCGTGCATGACCAACAAGATGTTATTCTTATTACAAAAAATGGCGTTAGTAATCGAGTGAATATTGCAGATATTTCTTATACAAATAGAGTATCAAAAGGAATTCGAGGCGTCATGAATATTGATAAAGGTGATTATGTGATGGACGCTGCCAGTGTAGATGTCTACCAAGAAGTTTCCATAGAAGAATAAATATTTAAAAATTAAAGGAATGATATGAATGAAAATATAATTGAAGTGAAATCAGAATATACAGCTAAAAACATGAAACACTTGAAAGGTGTGGAGGGAATTCAAAAAAGACCTGAAATGTATATTGGTGATAGAGAAAAGAAAGGGTATCATCATATCTTATGGGAGATTGTTGATAACGGTATTGATGAGGCTATGAATGGACATGCTAGCAAGGTCACTGTTGAATTGATGGAAAATGGCTCTATTTGTGTCACCGATAATGGTAGAGGAATTCCAGTCGATATGCATGAGTCAGGTGTGCCAGCTTGTCAATTGATTGTCACTGAAATTCATGCAGGTGGTAAATTTGACGCCAATGCTTATAAAACATCTGGTGGATTGCATGGTGTTGGTGCTACTGCAACCAATGCTTTGTCTTCGTGGTTTACCATGGATATTCATCGAGATGGTTTTCACTGGAGACAAAAATTTGCAAAAGGTGTTCCTGTCACAACAGTAGAATCTATTGAGCCTTCTAATCAAAGAGGCACCATGATTAGTTTCTTACCAGACCCATCCATTTTCATTGATGTGGAAGGTTTTGATTATGAACTCATTAAGGAAAGATTAACCCGCTCATCTTATCTTAATTCAGGTGTGGAAATTGAACTCATTCGTACTATTGATGGACAAAGAGATATCTTGACATTAAGGCATGATTCTTTTGGAGAAATCATTCAATGGATGTTACTCAAAGATGCAGTCAAATTTGAGCAAGTATCTCCTGTTATTTCTGGAATTCAAAATATAAAAGTTGATCGAAAAATTAGGAAAACAGATGGTGATAACCAAGTGGTAACTGAAACAGTTTATACTGATGCCCAAGTGTTTTTTGCATTCCAATATTTTAATATGGATGGTTTTAGAATTGATTCTTATGCAAACAACATCATTACTCCTTTTGGTGGTACACATTATGATGGTTTGAAATTTGCACTATCAAAATCTATTTCACAATATGGTGAAAAACAAGGTCTTTTGAAGCAAGGTCAAGTTTCTTCAGATGATATGATTGAGGGTCTTGTTGGTGCTGTTGCTATTCGTTTAGATGAAGTGAAGTTTGAACAACAAACAAAGGAAAAATTAAAAAATCCAGAAGCAAGACAAGCTGTATCTCTCGTTGTAAGTCAAGTTTTTGATAAATTCTTAGAAGAAAATCCTAAAGAAGCTAAAATGATCATCAATGCTTGTTTGTTGGCTGCTAAAGCAAGAGAAGCTGCTAAAAAAGCAAGGGAAGATGTCACCAAAAGAAAAAGTATTTTGGGAAGTACTGCATTACCTGGAAAATTAGCAGATTGTCAAGAAAGTGATCCTGTTGTTTGTGAATTATTCTTGGTTGAAGGGGATTCAGCAGGTGGCTCTGCTAAGCAAGGTCGAGATAGAAAATTCCAAGCTATATTGCCATTGAAGGGTAAGGTATTAAACGTTTTAAAAAGCGACTCAGAAAAAGAAAAGAAAAATCAAGAAATTCAAGCCATTAGAACAGTATTGGGGTGTGGTCAAGGTGAAGATTTTGATTTTACTAAACTCAGATATCATGCTATTATCATTATGGCTGATGCTGATGTTGATGGTGCACACATTGAAACATTAAATACCACTTATTTTCATAAATACATGCCAGAATTAATCAAACAAGGTTGTATTTATTTGGCTGTACCACCTCTTTATAAAGTCGTGAAAAATAAAAAGACTTATTGGATTAAAGACCAAAGGGAAATGGAAGATTTCGAACAAAAACATGGTATTCCTGATGAAAAGCAACGTTTCAAAGGCTTGGGAGAGATGAATCCTGACCAATTGTGGGAAACAACCATGAATCCTGCTAATAGAAGATTAATCAGATTAACTTATAGAAAAGATGGAGTAGAGACTTTTGATGATGCAGATAAAACATTTGAAATGTTACTAGGAGAAAATGTCCCACCTCGTAGAGCATTTATTGAAGAAAATGCTAAATTTGCAGATGTTGATTTATGAAAATATAAACAATCTTTGATATCAAAATATGATAAAAGCTATGTATTTATACATGGCTTTTTATTTAGTAGTCAATGATATTGAATATACGAAAATTGAACAATCTTCTATTAAGGACAAGTCTAGTACAGTTTTCTTAAAGAAAATTGGTTGATAAGACTTTTTATGAAAAATTTTTATATGATAAAGATTAGGATTTTTGAAGAAAAGTTTAATAATATTCTTTACCGCCTAAGCGTATGCATGCATCGAAAATCCACAAAATTGGTATTAATTAATAGATTTTATTCATTTTATAAGGGAAATTTAAAAATTTTTTATTATAAAATTAATGTCTTGAAGGAGCAATTTGAAAACTAGAAATTGCTTCATATGTTTCTAAAAGACTTGATATTTCAGTAATACCAGCACATTCTTTTTTGGGATCTGATAAGGCCATAAATGACCATTCTTGATGATGATCTTTCATCATCACAGTAATACCTTCTTCTTGAATCTTGTATCCTTTTTGATGAGCTAGTTGACGTAGCTTGGTTTCTGATGGAACCATGCCTTTCTTAAAATTAATTTTTACAAAAATAGCTCTTTTTTGCGGTAAATTTTGCTCTACTTTTGCAATACCAATCATGCTGAGTAATGATAGCATCGTCAGTGCAATAGCAGCAGAATAAAAACCAACTCCAATGAAAATACCAATTGCGCAACAAACCCATATCGAAGCTGCTGTTGATAATCCAGAAATAGAAAAACCATCTTTCATGACAACAGCAGAACCTAAAAATCCCACTCCTGTTATAACACCTTGAATGACTCTGGTTGGATCTGAGTTGATGAAATAACTCAAGTGAGCACCAAACCATTCTTTTGGATATCCTGCAAAAACAGTTAAAGCACAAGAAGCCATACAAACAATACCATATGTTCTCATTCCAGCAGCTCTTCCTTGATATGCTCTCTCGTAACCTAATAATGTACCTAAAAGTAAAGCACCAAAGAGATTTAAAATAATGATGAAATTAATATAAAGAATCTCATTATTCCAATACTGATGCAGCAAGTTTTCAATCATGTTTATTTTTTCTTTCCAATAGGTTTTGGTACTGTGATATCGTGTATCCAAAATGCTATTTGATACATTCTGAATAAAGAAAATATTTGTGTCAAGGGGTGGCCAAAAATATTATGAATAAACCACACAAATTTCGGCCATTTTAAACGCTTACCTTCAAACATGCTTGGTTTTGTTTGCATAACTAACTCAAGTGCATGAATATCTTTTGCTATAACAATATCGCCATTGATTAAATGAGCCTTAACAACTAGAGACTCTAATTCTGAACAATCGATTTTGACAATATTTTTTTTCATCACAATGTCATCGTTGATTTTAACAAAATCATCAAATTTCATGATACAAAAATACCACCTGTTTTTTCAGAAAGTTCAAAATTTTTTTCAATGAAATTTATCACTTTATGTGCTGGCGTTTTTTTATTAAACACAATGTTCGGTCCATGTGAATCAAGGTATACAACAGATAATTTATCACCATCAGACAAATCAATTTCTTTCAAGCCTCTGCTGGTATTTTGTCCACATTCATGAGAGCCACACTCATTAGGCCATTGCTCTTTAACTGGCACAACAACATCTCTAGATGATGTTTTAACAGGGCAATGGAAATGAACAATACAATCAAGCTCTGGATGCTCAGAGAAAATAATTCTTTGACTTTGTCCACCTACAGATGGCCTAAATCCATGCGCAATTACCTCATCTTTATTCTTACTTTCAACTTTAACTAAGCCAACTTCTTCAAGTTGATTAAAGTTTGTTTTTCTAATGCTGGTTAAAATTTCTCCATCATTTACTTTGACAGCAAAATGTCCTGCGGTCTTTCCTAAAAATGGCTTATAAGCACCATTTTTAATGCAATGGTTAACGACCGTTCTTAAGTTTTCTGGAACAATACAATCATTCCATGAAACACTGTTGCCAGGTACAACCGTTGAACGTGTAAAGGAGTTACTCATTCTAGATAACATCATGTTGCAGAGATAATCTAAGCACTCTTTTCTTTCATGGGTTTCACAGTAACGAGTTTCTTCTGGTGCGATGATCATGTTATTTCTGCTGACTAAATCGTTGGCTAAAACCAAATTTAATGAATTCTTTTTTAATAATTCAAGACCTCTTGAATACTGTGTATCAGAAGATTCATCGGAAGTTGTTTTAAATCCAACTACAAAAATATCTTTTCTTTCTTTGCGAATCATGCCAATTAATTTATCAGCAGGCTTCATCTGCATTTGAATGTTTCCATTTTGTGTTTGTAAACGTGTAGCATATTTACCAGACATGACATCATCAATTTGACCTTCATAATCTGTCAAAGCAACATTGAAAATAATACCTTTTGTTAAGGGGTCTTGAATAATTTTTTCTAAGAATAATTTAACATCTGTATTAGTCACAAGGTGACTATTTCTATCTGCCATTTTGGTTAAAACCAAAACAACTTCGTGAGTCTTATGATTGGTTTTTTCATGTGATAAAAGTTTTTGACTCAGTATGGTACTTAGTTGAATAGCTGTTTCACCAAAGGCAGGGGTGGCTAAACTCAAGTGACTTCTTACATGTGAAAAAGTACCACCACCTAATACATAAATTTTTTTCATATTGACCTCACTAATTGTATGATATCATAACATAATAAATAGGAAAAATCAATTTATGGTTTAATTTTATTTTTGATTTTTAAGTTAAGTTGATCATCTAAATAATCTTGTGAAATTGCCAATTGAGTCGCATTGCTCAATGCAGAAATAATTGGATCTTCTTCTTGTGCAAGTTTTTTTAATTGACTCTCAAAAGCTTTGTTTTTATCAAGCAAACTTTTAATGATCAAAAGGCCAGAAAAATAATCTCCATCTGGTCCAAATTTTGCAATAACAGTTGGTGAATTTCCTTGTGGAGCAAAATACAGGTCAAAATCAAGATTGTTTTTTTGAAAACTTCCTAAATAATTGGCTTCATCTATTGGTTCATGATACATATAAATCCTTTCAAAATCTTAAACTTTTTTTCTTTTTATTGAGGGTGATCACATGACTTGAAATCAAATCTTCAAAGATTTCGTCTACAAGTGTATTAGAAGACTCAATCACCTTAAAATTTATACCCATTTTATTTAAATATTTAGGTAAATCTGTTGCAATATTAGCTGATTGATTTTCATCATGAATTCTTTTTTCATTTTCAAAATCATGCTTTCTAACAATCAAATAATTGTAATTTTCATACTTATTGAATAAACTGTTCACAAAATTACCAAAACCAGGAATATAATCAGAAGGGGTGTAAAAACCTATTAAAGGAAGTGGGCAATCTGTTACTGCAAATTGGTTTTTATCCTCTAGTATTTCCAATCTTTTGTTTTGTTCAGCTAAAACACTCAATTGACCACCAAATTTTGAACTAACAGAATCTGCCATGACAAGCTCTTTAAAATACTCTGGGGTCATTTCAACACTGAGTTGATTCATTTTCATTGCAAAAGTCAATCCCATCATCGTTGTGGATTTTCCTGCCCCTGGCGCACCAAATAAATTAATTACTTTCATATATTTTTACCTTTTTATTCATTATAGTTTGATATTGAAAAAAATCAAATTGATTTTATAATGTTTTTATGTAAAATATTTTTATGATAAAATATAAACCTAATTTAACCAAAGAAGATTTTCTATTATTGATTTTTCACGATTTACAGTATGCCATGAATAAACACGAATTTATTCATCAGTTTTGTATGAATATTTTTAAAAAAGAAATTAACATACCCGTAAATTTAAAATATGAGCCTTATGATAAAGTGACGGAGTATCCTTTTAAAGAGTTTTTATTTAAAGCTTATCATGAGCAAAAATTAGACTTACCTGTGAATAAGTATGCTCAATTTAAGAATCATTTGATGCATTTTTTTATTATCTATCCTGATATGATTGATGATTATTTCAAAGAAGAAAGGCTTCCAGTTTTTTTAGAAAGCATTATATTAAAAGAATATCCTTCATTAGAAGATTGCAATAAAACAAAATTGATTGATAAATTTTTATACAATCGTTATTATTTTCGTGATTTTAATGAAGAAAAATGTTGCGATTATATTCAATTTAAGAAAAATGAATTCATAGGTTTTAATCCATCTGATAATTATGATATTATTTTTGATATGCTACAAAAAAAAACAAAAATGAATGATTTTGAACTGACTAAAATTTTAAATAAAACTTTAGTAAAATTTCAAGATGTATTTCAGATAAAATATCCAGATATTTATTTTAAATGCGATGAAGAAGTTCAAAAAGTGATTGAATATTCTTTTATTATAAAAGCAAATGATGTTCGTTTTGCAATTGATAGCAATCATTACATGAATGTTTTTGCAAATATAGAATATGCTGTAGAGCACTTTGTAGAAAAACATACTCCTGATTCAACTCTCCATTTTATTTATTTAGAAGAAAATTTAAAAACAAAAATAAATGTGTATACAGAAGATGATCTTAAAAAATTACAAGATTTTAAATTATTTTTAATCAATAATTTTCAATCTCAACCTTCAGTATGGCTGGATAGAAATTTAATTTATCCAATATTGGAACAATATGATATTGAGATGGTTTTAGATTTACAAAATGAAGATAAAAAGTTAAAGGTCAAAATATGATGAATTTAATCATTAGATATATACCCGATTTAGAAGAAAAAGAATATGCTGCATTATTTAAAATAAAAAATAATCTAACGAAAAATTTTCAAGATTATCACAGACAAAAAATTAAAAAATCTTCCATCATATTTTATAAAAATTATACAGTACAAGAAGAAAAAATAATTTATAAAATGATGTTAAAATATCCTGATTTTGCCAAAGATATGATTGATTCTAAAATGAATTCAATGTATTTATTTTGTCATCACTTAAATGATTTTCATCAAATATTAGATTTAGATTATCAAAAAAAATTATATCAAAAAGTCAAAGAATTACAATTGGATGAGATGTTTTTGTTTGTACAAGAGAAAATGCCAGTTTATATCAAACAATTGTTCGTGTATTTTAAAAAACAAGATCCTAATTATGAATTTATTCTAAATGGATTTCAGGATATTATGCCAAAGAAAGTTCATGATTTAACATTTAAAGCCATATTAAGAAATTTATGTCAAACAAACAATATTGAAGTGAAATTCAGCGAAGAAAAAAATTTATTTACTATTTCTGATTTTGTGACTCATAATTTTCAAATAGATTTTAAAATGGATTTATTATTGGAGAAAATCATGACAAGAGAGCCTAAAATTGATCATCAATTGAGTCAAAAAATTTTGTTTAGATTAACTAATGATGTATCTAGTGTGATGTATAATTTTTTAGAAGAACATCAACCTAAAATAGAAGTTAAATCAGATAAAATTCACATCATGATTAATGGGAACAATATCAATGGTTTTTCAAATAAATTTCAATTTATGAAAAAATACTTAAATGAATTAATAGAGAAATTAATACAAATACAAGGTAAAGATGAACAAAAACAATTTATTGAACAACAAAAATTCATATATGAACAAAAAATGATAGAAGAAAGTTTGGAAATCCAAAATGATGTCAAAATAAAGAAGCGAAAAATATGAAGAAAAAAGTTAAAAATTTAAAATTTTTTATAGAAAAAAATATTCTTGTAGAAGATGGTTTTGTTAAGAAAAGCTCTTTAATCGATTATTTTCAAAGAAAATATTCAAAAAATCAGTCTAAATCAATTTTACAAATATTAGGATTTACAAATTATGAAAAAAGAAATGAATATGAAAATATGAAAAATATTTATTATCATATTGATAATATTACTTTAATTAAAGAGGCTTTATTATTTAATTCTGCTCTTTTGAATCCAAATTATCATTATTCAAAAAATTTATTATCTATTATTCATTATTACGAAACAGGAGTTGTTAAAAATTTTGATAGACCTAAAATTCTTTTAAATGGTGTTAAAATATCTGATGAAAATTTATTAAAGTTAGATTGTTTGTTTTTTGTTGATTTAACTGAAAATCAACAAGTTAATCATGTCATTTTAAACCAAATAAAAGATATTGAGCCGAATCACATGATTGTCAGAATTTATCAAGCAATTTTATATGATAAAAAATCAGAGCTATATTTGAAAAATTTTCAATATTTAAAAGAAAAAAAAATTTTAGATGAAGAAAAAATTGATTATCAAGAATTATCTCAAGCATTTAGTCAATCGATGGGAATTTTTCAACCTCAATTTAAATCACTGCATAAAATCATAGATATGAAGCAGATTATTTTAAATGAAAAGTCACAAGAGTTTATTAAGATTCCAAAGAAGATATATTTCAATGATGATTATTTATTGGATATTATTTTAGAAAATAAAACAACAGATGATTGGGTTTTAATAGGATTTAAAAATGATTTGCAAGCTATCACGCCTTTAACATGGAAAATATTAAATTGTGAACATATTTCTGAAAAACTCGATTTTATTATCTCAAATAAAAAATTACATGAATTTAATTTATTACAGCAAGATCAATTATATTTGCAATCATGTCAAAAATTTTATAAAAAAATACAAGAAAAAAATCAATTTATCGCAATTCAAAACTCTCTTGAATTAAAATCTCAAAATATGACAGCATATGATTTTCAAAAAGCATATGATTTTTTCTTTTCTTTTTATTCTGCATTGAAGCAAATTATTGATAATGATAAAATCATTCTATCTTTATTCCAATCTTGTCTTAAGATGGAAGAAAAAGATATTGCTTATTTTAAAGATTTTTTTAAATCAGAAAAAATTGAATTTTTGATTAATTATCTAAATTTAAAAGATGAAAACTTATCTCAAAAAATTAAAAATTTTCAATTGATTGCTCAAAAATATGATTTGATTGAACAATTGAAAATTGATACATGCGATAAAAAAACGAAAATTAAATTATAAGTTTTTGTCTATTGTAAAAATTATTTTATTTGTTAAAATAAATCATCATTAAAACATAAAAATATGGAAGATATTTATTTACAAAATACTTTAAAATCAGAGGATTTAAATCAAAGAAAAAAATATTTAAAGCAATTATATCAAAATAATTCTGAATTACTGCCTAAAATACAAGAAAAAATTATTTTAGCTTTTTTATATTGTACCGATTATAAACAAATTAAATTAAAAAATAATCATGATTATGATGATCAAGGATTTTCTGGTCAATATAAAATAGACTTTGATGGAACAGATCCTGTTCATGACAATACACAACAACGATTTGCTCAATCAACATTACCAGCTACAGATTTACAAGTAAAACTTGATAGGCTTTTAAATTTTATTTCCTTAGATTTTTCAAAAAAAAATTCTTATGTGTATACAAAAAGTACAAAAATAAAACAAAAGGCTTTTGAATTGGAGCAAGATTTTTTAAAAGATGACAATAAAATTTTTGAATTATTTAAAACAGTTAATCAGCTCGATCATAAAAAAAACTCATATGAGATTGTTGATATTGTTGAGAAGATAAATAAGCAAATTAAACAATTTGAAGCGGAAGAAAATTTTATTAATTCATTTCAAGCCACTGATATTTTATACAATTTTGGATTAGATTTTTCTTATATTCATTCAAATTCAGAAAAAATGTATTTAGCTAATATGGTATTACAAAATAATACAATAGGACAAAAAAATACAGATTTAATTTTATCAATTTTTGAAAAAAATAAAAATTTTAAAAGAACAGTTTTGAAACAATATACAAAAAATGATTTTTCTGAAAAAAATGAGGAATTGTTAAAAAGTTATATCATGTCTAGTTATTTTTCTATTGATGATCATTTATTATATCATCAAAACGGAGAAAAGTTCACCATCCAAAATATTAAAGATATGTTGAAGAAAAATTTTGATGAAAATAGCTATATCTATATTTATGATTTATCTCATGAAACAAAAGAAAAAATAAAAATGATAAAAGAAAATCAATTTTTGATGAGTCAATTATCGAGCAATACAAATCAACCTAGTATTAAAAAAATATAAATAAAATTAATCTAACTTATCAATAATTTATTTATCAATTAGCAAAAATTGCTTTTGCACAAGAAAATAAAACACTTT